>Ga0308164_10000568_pt1 | contig 57491 bp, 53 predicted proteins | sample PhyTR2_FD_201031 | JGI IMG/M metagenome (GOLD analysis project Ga0308164, IMG submission 201031) | Phyllosphere microbial communities from UC Gill Tract Community Farm, Albany, California, United States - DLSLT.R2 | ecosystem: Host-associated > Plants > Phyllosphere > Unclassified | place: USA... | reverse complement strand
CAGCCTTACACGCATAATCAAGCGATCAATCTGAACTACAGAGAGGGGGACTTTTACGGCCAGACAGTGCAACTCGAAACCTATTGGCGTAAGGCCGATGCGCGTTTTTTCCCCGACCGCAAACGCGGACACGCCGGCGTTGCCAGCACCACCAGCACGCAGAATGTATACGGCCTTCGCGCGGCCGTGGAAACCGAGCTTCCCGGCATTGGCGCCAGTAGCGGAGATCTTGTGTGGGGTGCGGACTATAGCAACGAACACGCACGTCAACGTGGCGACCACTACCTGGTGGATGGGCTGACCTATCGAAAAACTGGAATTCGTTACGAATTGGGGCCTGACTTGACTACTCAGACACGCGCGCTATTTGCCCAGTCCGCATGGTATTGGGGCGACTGGACGCTTCGAGGGGGCGTTAGACACGAGCGGATCAATAGCGAGATAGCGGACAGCATTGCCTATGGCGAGATCGTTCAAACCGGCCAGCGCGCTGTACTCCCCGGGGACACGCTTGATTACAACGCCACGCTCTACAATCTGGGTATGGTGTATCAGCTCACTGATCAGCAGAACGTTTTTACGAATTTCAGTCAGGGATTCTCTTTGCCTGACATTCAGCGTTTCATGCGGGACGTCACGAGCAGCTTCGATATCCAAAGTCTCAACGCCCAAGCCATAAAGGTCGATAGCTACGAGCTGGGCTGGCGAGGTGATTGGAGCAACTGGCAAGGCCGCGTAAGCGCTTATCAGAACACATCGGATGTTACGCAGTTCTACGATGCCCAAGCACGCGTGCTGCGGCTGATCAACCAACGTGAACGTGTGCGAGGCTTTGAAGTGAGTGTTGACCACTCACTTAACGAACAATGGAGAGCGGGCGGCACCTACGCCTGGACAAAAGGCGAGACATACCAGCGAGGTAAGTGGCTGGACCTTCCCGCTACCCGGATTGCACCGCCCAAAACCACCGCGTATGTCAGCTATCAATCAAGCACCTACGACCTGCGCGCCCAAGCTATGCGACTCAGCAGCTATGGCGCCGCTGCGCGAGACCACAACGGTCGCAGAACCAAGGGCTATCTGACGATGGATCTGATAGGCGGCGTTGCACTCCCGGTCGGCCGTCTGGAAGCAGGTGTTTACAACGCGACTAACACGAAGTACCAGACGCTGCTTACCCAAGCCAATGCCACCGCGCCTTATGCAAATGCGCAAGGGCGAACGCTGAGCCTGGCCTATTCGGCCGATTGGTAGGGTTGGGACCTGACTTGTCGCGAACGCCGAAATTGCTGCGGTACGTCACGCCTCCCGCAGCCAAGTCTTGCCCGCCCCCAGACCGATTCCAAGGGGGGGGGTTCTCGCCTTCAGTGGAGACCGATCACACCGCCATCGGCGCAGTCAGTGGCGCGTGGTGTTCGTACCCTTCCAGGGTAAAGTCGCTCGGTTCGATCTGCTCCAGCCACTCTGGTTGGTACACGCCAGTCTTGGCGAACTCGGGCACGCGATCGGAAATCACCAGCTTGGGGGCCGGCAGAGGCTCGCGTTTCATCTGCTCGTTGAGCATGTCCAGATGGTTCTCGTACACATGGGCGTCGCCGATGAAGTAGGTGAACCAGCGCGGCGTGTAGCCCGTCAGGCGTCCGACCAGCGACAGCAGCGCGGCGCCTTCGGTGAGGTTGAACGGCGTACCCAGGCCCCTCCTGCCCCCAACTTTATGCACATTACGCTTTGTTACGAAGCCTTCCAGGTAATTTGCTATATGTGCATTATAGCTTTTGCACAGTCTGCTATCAAGCTTTTACTGCAAGAAAATCAAGCGGGTAGAAATCAATCCGCTGCCCTAGATGTATCCCTCCATCGACCCAAAGATGAGCCCTGTCCAAGCCCCCCCGCACACCCGACAAGCCCACACATTTATCAGACCCGACTCTAGTGGCAAAATGGTAGCCTTGGGCATGTCATTCAAGGAGGAAACCATGCGACTCGATCAGATGCCTTACCACTCTGCGCCCACCTTGGCGGTACTACCGTTCCGGCAATTCCATATCGGCTGGTCATGGCACCTGCGCGCTCTGAAACTATTTCCCTATTCCCACCTAGCGTGGAAGCGATACTTTTTTGATAACGGCAACGGACATGCCAGAGCAGCAGTGTTCACAACCTACGCAGAGGCCATGACTGCTGCAGATGACTTCAACCAAGGCATTCATGACCGGATTAGACAGGCTCTGGACGACCCGCAGCTCCAAACTTCCACCATCCTGAAAGTCGAAAAAACCCTGACATCTGGGCGTCGAATTCGAGACGAAGAGGAGCTGATGGAGCGTGAGGCCGTCAAGCGAAATGCCAATTTGCCCCGTCCGGCCAATCATAGTCTTGAATTGGCTAAGGGTATCGAACGCCTACGTGAGCCTCTATCAGAGCTGCTTAAGGTTGCCCCGTATGTTCAGCTCGCAGCTTTTCCAGAATTCAAAGCCTGCCTTCACCGTACCGGCGACATGAAGTGGGAATACCTTGGCGCTCTAAACACAAAGCTGTCGCAGGCCTGTTTTCGCGAGTCGATTGCCAGGGGCTACGGTTATTCGGGGTTCGATCATTGGGGAAAAACCAAAGCACTGATTCGCGAACAATTGCTTCCTCGGGCAAACAAGCTGCTTCAACTGGCCAGCGTCAGACAACTACTGGCCGAGGCGAGGAGCCGAGGACAAAGCGTGCTTGTGATTGGAGGCTTTGTCTTCTGGTATGAAGAGGATGGCGTGCCTCAATGGGTTGTGAAGAGTACGGGTGGCGAATCCAGCGGCGGCGAAGGCACCACCCTTTGGAATGAAGGCACAATTCTGTCAAAGAATCATGGTCGCATCGTGGTGCTTCCCTACGTCAAGGAAAACGGCGAGCAAGTCCAGGGTCATACAAAGAACTCAGCACACGACGGAAAAGCGCTGCCACGCCACCCTGACCAATACGTCACCCTTCCTTTCGAGATCCTGGATGGCGATCTCATGATCGGTTTATTTGGTGAGCTGCACTACGAGTAATGCGCTGAGCAAGCATCAAGGCACACGCAGAGCACGCTTGAAGCGCCCGCAAAAAAATACCACCAAAGCGACTGGCCCTAAGATATTGAAGTGCTATCGTTCAGACTCCCACCCGCCGCCTCGCTAGGAGCATGGGCAAGGCCCGGTGTCCCTGCAACACCCACCGATATGTCCTACATGTCAGGGTTTGCATTGAATGCCAGGCCTACAGTGCGCTGTGTACTCAGCAGTACGGTCAAGTCGTCCATTACACATCATGCAAGGAGTGCAATATGCAGTACGTGGCTTGTTTACGAGTTGGTCAGAATGACGTTAAAGCCCTGATAAATCTGGAAGCACCAAGGCGGGACGTTGTAGCGCCTTTGTTGGACATGCGGGGTGATGAAGATAGACACTTACAAACCTTCCTGACGAATTGGACTGACCATCCCTTTTTTCTGGACGTTTCAAGGGTTGCCAAGGATGTAGCTGAGGCCTTCATTACCACCAATGATTTACACAGCCCTAGTGGCGCTTTTGAAAACAAACGGCGCTTCTTTGCAGATGTGGCAGGCATCAACCAAAACCTGATCCCCGTCGTATCTTGGGTTGATGATGACCCGCAGCGAGCGGTGATTCAAAGTGCACTTGCTCTCCAAGGCACCTTTCAGAATATTGCCATTAGAGTTACTTGCCCAGGAGAACCCACCGCTACATCCTGGAACAGACTATTGTCCATATTGGATGCACTCGAAAGTCCCGAGACCGCGACGGTGATTCTAGATTTCGGCGCAACCAGCCCGGCCAATACTGCATCAGGATCAGATTTTAATTTATCGCTGAGACACCTCAACAGCTATCGGATCAAGAATTTGATTCTGGCGAGCACTTCGTTCCCTATCGATAAGCCGGCATCAAACACCTCTCGCTCTTCAGCCTGTTACGATGTAGCGTGGCAATCAAGGGTCGATACCAGCGGCATAGAGTCAAATTTAATCTATGGCGATTATGCGGCAACAAACCCTACCGCCCCGATGGAATATATTAGGGGCATGCCGGTGCTTCCTTTTGCCTGCTATTACACACCAACGGAATGGTGGCAACGGCGCAAAGGCTCTGATAAGGAATTTGTGAGATACGTTGAAATTGCTCAGGAAATCAGAAATCTACCGGGTTATCACGGCGACGATTTCTGCTGGGCTACTCGGGAATATGCCAGGATCGTCGCCACATCTACCAATTACGGTAATAACGGCATTTGGAACGGGTACAGGATCAACCAGCATATCTGCGCGATGATTCAGTCCATCGAAGATGCTGATAATGATTTTGACGACCTTGATCCCGATGACCTGCTCTAACGGTACCGTAGTTTCAAGCACGCTAATACGTGTGATCTGATCTCGCTTATAGGAAGGGCGTCGCTGAGCTGGCGGCGAACTTCCTTTATGAGATCGCGACTCTTCGTCTGCACGCCATGTTGATTAGCGAGTGCATCCAATTCATTGCGCCACAGAAAACCCGTAAGGTGAAACTTGTCTTGAAACTTGTTGGGCTTGGCTTTTCGGATCATCGCCATGCCCGAGTAATCATCAACGACGAGCACTCCAACATGGGGGAGGCAAGACTCAAGTGCCTTCACCAGGTGCTTTGAGTGGCAGCATAGCCAAACCTCATCAAAGCACGCCATGTAAGCCTCTTGCTGGCCCTCCCAGCGTGACAAGGTGTCTGCGTGAGATTTGATCTCAAAAGCGGTGAGCTTTCCATTTGCATGAACGAGATCAGCGCGTCTTGCCTTATCGATGAAGCATAGTTCCTCAATGAAGACGTCAGTTTCCTCATGGGGCATCGCTTTCGCGACCCATTGCTTCAGAATTGGGCGGATTTCGGTTGGATTTAACATGCGCGGATTATAGACAGACCCTTGAGGCTTCTCACGCTAAAAAAGCATCCGGTCGTCGACCACTCCAGGGTTGCCACCTACTGATACCTGTCTTGCATAAGGTGTGAGGTATGCAACAGACGATAGCTGGGGCCAGGGTTTCCTACCTTTTCTCGCCCCCCCTGACCGACCTCAGTCCTTGATTACGTGCGCTTCGCAAGGCAGAGGAGGTTCGCGCAGACCTAGTGTACGGTCGATCGCTGGCACCAACCATTGGCACCTAACCTGATGGCTCGCCGAGTTTACGAGGTCTGCTTCTCGGGCTGCCAAAAATTGCACGGGTCGAATTACCCCGCTGGCCGGGGCGTCTTCGTGCGACACCAGACGACATCTACCCTAAAGCCATCATCTGATCGAGGGTGCTTTCGTCGCGAAAACTCATCATCTCGTTGAACAGCTCCTCTGGCAGTACCCGAGACGCTGGAAGATGATCGATGAGGTAAAGCCGGATAGTCTGGGTAAAGTGAGACGTAACCGCTGAGCGAATTCGATCTTCTAGCTCCTCTGCTTTGTACCTGCTGCCATAGTCGAATATGGCAGCTCTCCATCGGTTTTTGAGGAGATGGAAGCTCAGGACATTTCTTGAGGCCTTGGCGCTCGTTCTATGGTGGGGCTCTGCCGTGACTCTGTGGAAATAGGCTGAGTCGATGCGGAACATCTCCTTCAATCCCGATCCCGAGTCATCCCAAAACTCTGGGATGACAAAAATGAGCCGCTGCAAGAAATCGACCGATAGCTCGCGGGGAGGGGTTACCGTAACTAGCATATTCCCGATGTGCTCAGGAAAAGCAACGTCACGCTCCTTCCATCGAAAATCGAAGCTGATATGAAATTTCTTCATGTCGGCTCCTTCCGCTTGCTGCAGCTTTTCCGTCACCAGGTAGCGAAGGCCGTCGCTCACGGCTACCCCTGCATTTTCGACCATAGCCGAGTAATTCGCATACTCCACTGGGTCGAATCGGACGCTGATCGCCTTTTTGACTTTGCTCTCGGACACGTTTACACACCCCATGACGTATACTTTTTAAAACAGGTGACAAACCCATGAGCAGCGATTATGGTTGCTTCACCTGCAGATGTCGAGCCCACGCCGCAAACGTGTCGCCGCACTGGTAGGGCAGCTGAGCCAAGCCCCCCTGGACTGGCTCACCCATTCAGCAAAAAACTGGGCCAAGCCCACATACAGGACTTAACGAATGACGACATTCAACCCACACATCGCTGCAGATCCTGCAGCACAACAGGCGGCAGCGCCTGCCCCCGCTGCCGGTGAATACTCAGAGCAGTACACGATGAAGCGCCAGCAACGCCTGTCACTCACCCAGGAGGAAGCCGATTCGGTAAACCGCCAACTTGATTTGATCGAGCGATGCACCGGCAAACGTATTTCCGTGAACAAGCTCATTAAGCAGGCGACTTTGCAGAAAGCAGAGCAGGTTTTGGAACAGGGGAAAAATGAATGAGCCGCAAATCCCCTCCACCCGCCATTGCTGGCAAACCCATTTTGGTTACCTTTGGGGTCAACCAGACCGACAAGGTCAATAAAGCGGCCAACATGCTGAACAAGTCTCCACGCCAATTCATACTCGACTCGACAATGGAGGCCTGTGAATCAACCCGCAAAGTGCCTGAGTCTTAATGGCTATCGGGTTAGCAGTGCTCGGCGGCGCCTGAGGTGCCCCAGCGTCTTGAGTCGTCGAGCCACTGCACGATTTTAAGGATTCCCCCGGTTCAGCTTGTTCATCCATAGCCCTCGCCGCAGACACCCAGTGACCACCGGCATCGCTAAATTCTGTAAAATGGGTAAGTGCGGTTCTGACACGGCCAGTCGTGACGTGAGAATGGAGCCATCAGGTAGTTAAGGATTGCTGGCATGTCACGTTTCAAGGCGCCGCCGCCTCAGGCGATACCGGTCGAGTTCGACCATCACGAAGATTTCAACATTGCTCACCCCTCCACAGGCCTGGAATCCTGGGGCTTGGTAAAGGTCACCAGCCAGTTGTTACGGCAGCCAGGCGGGGATATCTACCTCAGGGCGGGCAAGCACATCGGGCCCCACAAAGGCTTCGGTGTACGCCACATCTGGCAAGAGCGTGGCCATGACCTGGTAAAGTGGGGCTACCCAACGGTCTATGACGTACCGCGCTTTGTGTCCGACATCATCGTGCATGGCACGAACATCGTTTGTGAGTTCGACTCGATAAAGGGGAATGAGCGCTTGATCGTGCTTCGAGGTCGCAAAGGTTGCGCAGTATTAGCGGCTTGGCCTATCGACGATGACCAGCTCTATTACAGCGTGGTGACGGCTTATCGCAACCGTGCGCCGAACGGGAAGGCCGTGGGCGTGATCGAGGGTTTTCAAACCCCAGAAACGCCAAAGGCGCCAGAGGGCGCCCTTGACTAAAGAAGATACGCGGGATGGTAGTCGCAGCGCTTGCTTAGCTAACCCCGAAGGGCTGGGTCACATGCCAACAGACCGAAGTCTGATGCCGCTACCACACGGATGGCGTCTCCGTGCAATCCACACTCCAGATCCAATTTCGCCTGATGATCTCGGAGCCCTGCTCTTATTTTCCCGCACACCCACTATAGCGTCACGCCCTGCGTTACACAAGGTGAAATCCCATGATGGGAAGTGAGGATTGGCTATTCCAGATGAAGCGTATGCCAACAAAACCGGGGCAAGAACCACTCCAGTTGAGGCAAGAATCGCCTAGCGCTCCCCGGCCCACGCAGACTTGGTACGCGAACGATTGTACACATCAGCCCCAGTTACCGAGGCTGATGCTTGCTCGAATTTAGGGTGCTGGCCTCTCGGGCTGCCAAAAATTGCAGCTGAAGTTATTCAAGCCCCCACCGTAGGGACTAGGTCTCACCGCGAACACCTCAGGCACAGCATCACCGTCGCCACCATCGCGGAAGAACTCCCTCATAGAGAAGAGGGCCTGAGCCTTCAAGCGCTCCCATTCTCTGTACAGACTGTCTTCTAGATCCCTCGCTGCCTGGGCAGCGCTGGGTTTGCGCTTGGGCAGCGGCAACGTGTAGCTGGGCTGAGGGGAGAAATCGTAGACGAACGTCAGGTGTCCGTACTTCCAGTCCGCAGACGGAGACGATCGCCAGCGGAACGACACGGGCACCGATAGCCGCTTGCTGAGATGGAAAGGCAGCCTGATCTGATCTTCGATGAAGTACAGCTCCCCCTCTTGGCGCTCAGTTTCGAGCCGACCCTTCATTTGCTGCACCGCATGAACGAGATCACTGCCGGCGCGCAGCGCATCTTGCCGAGTTCGCTCGCGCTTGGCATGCGCCTTAGCCTTGCTGTACTCAGCGATCGCTTGCTGAAACTCATGGAGTTTGGTACCCACGTAGGGGCCACAGTCGCTGAGCCCAAGGCCATGAATCGGCCCTATGCGCTCTTCATCCAGGCACTTGCGCACTGCTGCCCGAAGCGCTGTTTCGTCCATGTCGCTGATTGCAGCTTGCTGATTACTCGGCAAGTTAATGTAGGTCATACCCAAAACTGTCCTTGTGTAATGGTGGCGAAGCAACCGCCTCATCTCAGCACACGACTTTCCGCGCCTTTGAGAGATAGCCCCATGGCGATACAGCGTTGGAGCTTGAGGTCAATCAGGGGATGCTGGCACAGATGCTCAGATACGCACAGCGCCCACAATGCCGACCTCTGGTGGCAGACCGATCACCTGCGGCAAAACGTTGAGCCATCTTGTACACAGACGTGCTTGCGACCTGCTTGGAAGGGCCATCCATTACCTGCTGGTCAGTGATAATGGAATAGATCTTCGCACTCGGCCTTCGAGATCCATCGATATCCAGCATCATGGGCCGTAGGTGACTAAGGGTGTACTGAATCCCCGTCTGAGCTCGAATCCAGTGCAACTGCCCTTTATCGGCGAGCATCCAGGGGAGCTCTATGCGCACACCGTTGACTTCGGAAACCATTCCTACTTCGACGGAACCACTGACGCTGTTAACCACTACCAGCCCGCGCTTGGCGGCGGCAATTGCATCATCCATCAAGCCAGGATCTTCAGCCCTATTTGGTAGACCGTGTAACGTCCATGCAGCTTGAAATGCTGTGTTGGGGTCAGTGCCGTCCCTCGCCACTGCCAACAGCATGTCCATAATCGCCCAGCGAGCACGGATCGAGACATCGATTTCCTGCTCGGCAGTGAGCGCTAGCTCGTATCGATAGTGGAACTGAAGGGGACAGTTCATGTAGGCCTGGAACGCCTCATAGCTCACAGTGGGTAGCACGGTGCTGCTGGCTAATGGCACCGGCCTGACAGGGGCGGGCGGTACTTTCACCCCTGAGCGCTTAACCAGACTCGTGGCAGCAGCGCGATTGAGCGGAACTGGACGTGGCCACCCGCTGATCTCATAGAGATACAGGTAATCACGGGCCCGAGACAGAGCGACATAGAGCAGGTTATTGCGCTCTACCCGTTCTTCAAACATGAACTCTGACCCAGTGCTGTTCAGCACTTCCGGAGGGATGAGATCCAATCCTCGCACATCGTATGCATAGGGCCGATTGGCGCCGTATGACGCGTCGTCAACATCGGTGACGTGAACTGCTGGGTACTCCAGCCCCTTACTGGAATGCACGGTCATGACGCTCACCGCATCCAGGACTCGCGCTTCAGGCGGTAAACCACGATCCCCTAGCTTTTCTCCGATCCTGCGGCGTAGCTCCTCACGAAGCAGGAACTGGGAAAGCCGTGCCTGGCGGATATCTCCGTCACCATTACGTACGGCGTAGACAAATAGCCATATTGCCAACCGCTGAGTATGCGCTTGGATGGTCTGATCAGCTGGGTTTGGAAGGCCGTAGCGCTGATCGAGCAGTACCTTCGAGACAAAATCCCACGGTCTTGAATTCCGCTTGAGCCCCTTCAATAGCAGCGCCAAATTTGACTTGGCTTGCTGGCCAGCGGGCGAGAGGCCGGGCGTAGGCAACCATAGCCATCGACCTCGCTGCATGCTCAAGCCCGCGCCTTTGCGGGTCAGGAACATGAGATGCTCAATGTCTTGGGGTGGCATTCGAAACGCTGGCTCTGAGATCAGCCCGACCAGTGAGCGTGGCTGCCGCATGCACAGCAGTTCCATCAGGCACAGCAGTTTCTTAATCTCAGGGCGCTGGCAGACATCGCCAATGTGCAGCACTGGCACATTCAGGTTTTCAAGCGCTTCGACAATTTGCTCAACGTTTGCCGATTTCCGGCTGATCACGACTTGATCCCTGTACGGAACACCCCTCTGCACTAGCCCATCAATGCGCTGAGCGATCGTGACGGCTTGGGAGGGCTTGGAGTCGCATTCATACAGGGTAGGTATGACCCCGATGGAGGGACGATACGCCGTGACTGGCTCCAGAGGCATCCGGTCATTCAACGCATGATGGATGCCTGCGCACGAAAATAACTCCAGGATCTCAGGCGTGCTTCGCCGGTTCAGGTCGAGAGCGTAACGGCGCACCGTTGCTCCTGGAATGGTGCTCAGGAACGTGGCGTCGAAGTGCATCAAGCTACGGATCGATGCGCCTCGCCAATGGTGAATGGCTTGGCGCACGTCACCAACGACCCAGAATGATTGAGCATTGAGAGCCAATTGGCGAAGGAGGTCGACCATCACCTCCGTGACATCCTGATACTCGTCCACGAGCACGTGCGAGAAATAGTCAATGTACTGAGCAACGCTTGTTCGATCCCGCTTGGCCTGGGATGCAGGGAGGGCAATAAGGTCAACGTAGTCGACCAAATGCTCAGCCCGCATTGCTGTTTCGTAGGCTTCAAACAAGGTGGCGATGTCTTCGCGCTCATTGGCTACATCCGGCTCGCAGGGCGGCAGTGCAGCCAGGCGTACTCGGTAGTCGGCAACGGTGATGCATTCTTCCTTGAGTCGTTTGATATGGCCCAGGACGCCAGGTAGCCAATCGTACGGGTTCTGAAGCCTCAGATAGTACTTGAGCCGCACCTTGGGCAGCGTGCTCACCATCAGCCGAACTTGCATCAGCGGATCTGCGAGCCGAACGTCGGACTCCAGGCCAAAAATCTGATGATATTTGCGAAGGAATTCGAGTCCGAATGCATGGAAAGTCCCGGCCCACACGTCGGCGGCTCCGGCGATGCCAGATACCTTCAGGCGCTCCACCAATTCATGAGCCGCCTTGTTCGTGAAGGTCAGCACCAAGATTTGGCTGGGAGGGATACCGCGCTCGACCAGGTGCTTGATGCGATGGATCAGTGTTGTCGTTTTACCAGTACCCGGCCCGGCAACAACGTTGACGAAGGTTTCGGACGCGGTAGCAGCATCGTGCTGTCCCTGCGTCATAAGCGGTAGAGGAGGAGGTGGAGCAGGAGGCAATATGGGGAGCAAAATGCCGTCGAATAGCTGAAGACGAACGATCTCCAGCGGTACCTCCAGAGTGACCGCGATGACCGTGGCACCACTACCGCTATGGAACAGTTGGCTTGCGACACCACGGGGTAGCAGAAGCTCACGGGCAAACACGTTGGCTTGAAGCTCCAAGCGCTCGCGAGCGCCGTATGCTTCCACCGCCACCGTAGCCTGACTCCCGTAGGAATCCGTCATGCTGGTCAGATGAGCGACCGTCTGTGCTGGGCGTTCGCCGTCAAGATACCAGTGACCCAACTCATGGGCGATGAGATAGGCCGTTTCTCCTGGGGACACGTCGTTGCGGATGTAGATGGTTTGAATTTCTCGCTTGAGCACCCCGCTGCCGCCACCCAGCTCTGGGTGCCCAAAAGGCAAACGCTCGATTGCGATTTCGAGCGTGTCCTCAACATGAGCCAGTAGCTCAGAGGAGCTGACTCCACCTAGAGAGGCGGCCAATCCGACCAGGGCTTCTCGGGTTTCGAATGCTTGCCGACGTGCCCGGTCGAATGGATTCACACTTAGCCCTCTAGATTCAGGAGACGCTCTTGCTCCTCAGCCGGTAGCTGAAGCTCTTTGACTGCAACACTCCAAGCCTTGCGTTCCGCTTGCACGGTTGGTTTTCCATCAGTCGCTTTGAAAGCTGGAACGCATTGGGTAGCGAACCGACGCTCCAAGGCTACCGACACAACGTCCAAAGGCTTCTTCAAAACGACGGCCAGCTTCGCCAGGACTCGCGCAGGCGCCAGTACCGAACCACCAAGGATCATGTTGGTCAGGCCGCGTTGCTCACCTAGGTCGATCTGAGGAGCGAGAGCACGGGCTTTGACCCCACTGACCTGCTCGATTGCCTTGATAGCCTCTACGACAGCCTCATCACTGGTAATCGAACTAGTCGTTGCCTCACGCACAGCGGCAGCGTGAGGGCAATGGCTCAACGCGTTGGCGAGAAGGAAGTAGGTGAATGATGACAACGAGCGCTCATATTCACCTGCGCGTAAACGCGTTCTCATCACCAGACGCCTGTCAGCCCGGATAATCCAACTCTCCGAATCGGCACCTTCGTAATCATTGGCAGTGCGCTCGTAATCAGTCAGCAGCTCCGAAGGGTCTACTGTCCTTGACTCCTTATCGAACCGAGTCAGCCCGTCCTGCACCAGATCTCGCGCAGCGATCGACAGCGATACCCCACGGCGTTTTGCCACGCCTCTTACCAACTCGTGAAGCGAGACCTTGGTAGTCAAACCAATTTGCAAGCGGGCAGCTTGGGTTCGTTCATCGGTGATTTTGGTAGTAGCGGTAGGTTGCATGGTCGTCTCCAAAGTCTGCTTATCTGCAGGCACTGTGCGTGAGACAGGTGGCATTGCTGACCGTTCGTCAGCAGGAACTTGAGGAATCAGCTCGACGAGAACAGACATCAAGCCAAGCAGCAGATGCGGCTCGTCCTTACCAGTGACCAGCACAGGCTGGCCGTTAGCCAGAGTCATCTCACACTGAATGCCCTGGGATGTCTCCCGCAAGTGCATGAATGGCTTAAGGCAGGCTAGGAAACTAGCGCACCCTTGGAGATAATCGGCAGGCTGAAGCTTAGGCATTTTCATAGACAGATTTGGTCGCTGGTAGGATCGTGCGTGAGAATCACGCTGGCGTACATCACTTTTATATCACTCGCGGGTGTAGGGACACAATTGATCCAGGCAATCTTTTCAGAAGCAGTGCGTGTCGCCGTCAGCAAATGGCGAGCGAACTTGACCTTTGAGCAAGCGCTTGAGTACTTGGCGCGGCCTGGCGATCTGGGGCGTGAGCTGCAGCCAGCGATCGAACGTGAGCTGATCAGCCGGGGCAGCAGCTGTGCAGACGTGCAAGCCTTTGCATGGGCACAGCCATGCCTGAAGCTGGAGGCTATTTTCCAGCCAGATGACCTACCCGACACCCCCACTGATTTTTGCCCGGTGCCTGGAGCAGAAGGAACTGTCATTGCCCGTGTGACTGCGATCGCGTGCCTTGCGGCTATCAATTCCGCCACGATTTCCTACGGCTCCGAGAACGGAGGCGACCTGTTCGTTAACTTGGTGGTGTTCCCGCCTGGCCGAGGCAAGTTTACAGTCAAATCGGCGGACAAGATGAGTGGACACACGGATGGAGTGACCTTCCCGCTTCGGGGGCATCGCCACCCTGTGAATGGCCGCATTGCACCCTCTCCAGACTTCGTGTGCTTGTCGGCACTGCGTAACCCAAAGCAAGTGCCGACCACGGTCATGCCTCTTGATCATCTCATGGCGCGATTGAGCCAAGACCATATTGAAGAGCTCCAAAAGCCCCAGTACATCATCGGTTCACAGCTGACCTTCCGTGAAGGAATGGTAGATATACTGGGCGACGAGCTCGATGTCGATGATGCGCAGCTCCTCTTTTCTATGAATGGAAGCTGGTGGATCCGGTTCAGCCACAGCACTACGCAGATTGCAGACATAGGCCAAAAATCTGCGCAGGAGGCAATGGACGCGCTGAAGCACGCGTGCGCTGACTGCGCGATCGCACTCCCTCTGCAGCCAGGTGATATCGCCCTGATAAACAATCGCATTGCGCTGCATGGTCGCAGTGAACCTGGAAGTGAATACGGCGAGCAAACACGCTGGCTACTACGTACCTACGGGCTAGACGTCACGGATATCGATCCTAGCCAGTGGCATGACGGCAGCACTTTCATGCTGTATCCGTAGGAACTGGGACGAGCAGGTCGGGCCAAACTAAAAAGGAAGCGCCCCATCACTCTTGCCACCCTCTTCATCGTACGCATTGTCGACGTCTTCGAATTCGTCACCCTCATGACCTATGAGGCCGCTTTGGTAGAGACCGACTTCATACAGCCTCCCCTTGAGCTCATGATGGGCGCTTCGAATCGCCAAGACTGTAGCCTTAATATGTAAGGTTCCCCTCAGATCTCTTTGTATGCTGTTTACACGTAGTAGACAGCCCAAGGTCTGCACACCCAAAAGCCAGTTGGTGCGGGCTGAGCCCGAAGTCCCCTCATTTCTGTCGAACACGAAGGAGATTTCGACATTGTTGACGGATCGACGTAAGCGTCCGGCGAACTCACCTTCCGAACTCCAGCATTAAGGGCGATGGTGTCCGCGTATTTTTAAGTGGACGCGATCACCCTTATCGCCAGGATTTCCATGCGCCAACGAAGCTCTTATCCGAAACCATTCAAAGCCCAAGTCGTTCGGGAATGCCTGCAACCTGGCGCAACGGTGTCCAGTGTCGCCATCAGCCACGGCATCAACGCCAATGTCATTCGCAAATGGTTGCCGCTTTATCGAGACCAGCCCGCAGCAACTTCACTACCGGCATTCGTCCCGCTAAAAGCCGCACCTAAACGGCCAGTCGAAGCGTCAGTGATCATCGAGTTGCCCATCGCCGGCCAAGTGATCACCGTTAAATGGCCAACCTCAGATCCCGAGGGCTGCGCGCAATTTATCCGGGCTGTCGCTCGATGATCCGTATCGATGCAATCTGGCTGGCCACCGAGCCGATGGACATGCGCGCCGGCACCGAAACGGCATTGGCCCGCGTGATCGCGGTGTTCGGTGCGGCGAAGCCGCACTGCGCTTATCTATTCGCCAATCGCCGGGCTAATCGAATGAAAGTGCTGGTGCATGACGGCGTGGGCGTCTGGCTTGCAGCGCGGCGGCTGAATCAAGGCAAGTTCCACTGGCCCGGCATTCGCCATGGGTGCGAGGTCGAACTCGACAGCGAACAACTCCAGGCTTTGGTGCTGGGCCTGCCGTGGCAGCGCGTCGGCGCAGGTGGTGTGATCAGCATGCTGTAATCGCCGACCATTTGACCGGTCTGCTTGTCGTTGTTTCGGGCCTGCTCTGGCACAATCGGCGGCATGACTTTCTCGCCCATTCTCGACCAGATGACTCCGGAACAGCTTCGTGCCTTGGCGGCACAGGCGTTGCAATTGCAGTCCCAGGTCGAGGCGATGAGCAGGAAGATCCAGAACGATGAGATCCTCATCGAACAGTTCAAGTTCGAAATCGCCCTGCTCAAACGCCACAAGTTTGCCAAGCGCAGCGAGCAAATCAGCCCGGCGCAAGGCAGCTTGCTGGATGACCTGCTCGATACAGACCTTGAAGCTATCGAGGCCGAGCTGAAACAGCTTCTTCCCGCTTCGTCACAGGCCGAGCCACGGCAATCGCCCAAACGTGCGCCATTGCCACGGCAGTTTCCGCGCACTGTGATTCGTCACGAACCAGAAAACACCCAGTGCGCCTGTGGCTGCCAACTTCAGCGCATCGGCGAAGATGTCAGCGAAAAGCTGGATTACATGCCAGGCGTGTTCACGGTCGAGCAACATGTGCGTGGCAAATGGGCCTGCCGTCATTGCGAAACACTGATCCAGGCGCCGGTGCCAGCGCAGGTCATCGACAAAGGTATTCCAACCGCAGGCCTGTTGGCCCACGTGATGGTGGCCAAATTTGCCGATCACTTGCCACTCTACCGGCAGGAGAAAATCTTTGGCCGCGCCGGGCTGGCCATCGCTCGCTCGACCTTGGCCCAGTGGGTCGGACAAACCGGCGTGCGACTCCAGCCGCTGGTCGATGCTCTGCGTGAAGCGGTGCTGAGCCAAAGCGTAGTTCACGCCGATGAAACACCGGTACAATTGCTTGCGCCGGGCGAGAAGAAAACCCACCGAGCCTACGTCTGGGCCTATAGCACTACGCCGTTTTCGGCGCTCAAAGCGGTGGTTTACGACTTCAGCCCAAGCCGTGCCGGCGAACATGCGCGTAACTTCCTGGGCAACTGGAGCGGCAAGTTGGTCTGCGATGACTTCGCTGGCTACAAAGCTGGTTTTGAGCAAGGCATCACTGAAATCGGTTGCATGGCCCACGCCCGTCGCAAGTTTTTCGATCTGCATGTGGCGAACAAAAGCCAGTTGGCTGAACAGGCGCTGCACTCGATAAGCGGCTTGTACGAGATCGAACGCCAGGCGCGGGACATGAGTGATGAAGATCGTTGGCGAATACGTCAGGAACTGGCGGTACCGATCAGCAAAACACTGCATGAGTGGATGTTGGCCCAGCGTGATCTAGTGCCCAACGGATCAGCCACGGCCAAAGCCCTCGACTACAGCCTAAAACGCTGGGTAGCGCTGACGCGTTACTTGGACGATGGGGCTGTGCCCATCGACAACAACCAAGTCGAGAACCAGATACGACCATGGGCACTCGGGCGCTCGAACTGGCTGTTTGCCGGGTCGCTGCGCAGTGGTAAACGAGCGGCTGCGATCATGAGTTTGATCCAGTCGGCGCGCATGAACGGGCATGACCCGTATGCCTATCTCAAAGATGTGCTGACGCGGTTGCCGACACAGCGGGCCAGTGAGATCGGGCAATTGCTGCCGCATCAGTGGGTGCAGGCCTAGCTTCAATGAGGTGATCTTCCAAGTGGACAATAGCTCGCCAATTCAAGCAATTATTTCGAATGACCCCATTCGGCGAAGGATGCTCGAAATAGTGCGCTCCTTAAACTTGCCCGACTGCTGGATAGGAGCAGGTTTCGTCCGAAACGCGGTTTGGGATCATCTGCACGGTCGCAGCGTATCTACGGTCTCAACAGACGTTGATGTCATCTGGTTTGATGCCACGCGTTCTACCCCGAGCAAGATGAAGCCCTGGAGGCAGTCCTCAGAGACTTAGACCCGAACGTACTGTGGTCTGTGAAAAACCAAGCGAGAATGCATGTTCAGAACGGCGATGAGCCCTATCAGTCGGCGACCGATGCAATGCGTTACTGGCCAGAAACTGCCACAGCTGTAGCGATAAGACTGCGGGAGGACGGCACATATGAAATCGCTGCCCCGTTGGGGTTTGATGATCTTTTCGACTTGATAATCCGGCCAGCAGGAAGGTTCGCTACAGATAAAAATGCTATCTATCAAGACCGCGTCACGTCCAAAAACTGGTTGAAGGTTTGGCCAATGCTTACGCTCTCGGGGCTACCTCCCAGCCGTTGCGTCAAGGTGACTTAACCGGACGCTTACGGATCGACGCCCTCTGACCAAATCTGCTCCCGTGCTGTCAGCGGGCATATCAGAGAAGCTATACGACCCTTGGACGAACACCAAGTCGCCGTTGGTGATCAAACAACCAAGAGTCCCACGGTCTAAGTCATCTGAAATGTTCCTGACGCAGGCGAACACCATGATGGCCCGCAACATGTCGGTCATGTAGCGATAAAGTGAGAGCGCTAACGCGTGACCCACGTACAGGAATCCCTCCCTGCAGCAGAGGTAGCCGTCCGCATCGCACGCAGCATTGCGCAACGCACCTTGATACCCATCGAGCTGGGTGACATCCACTCCTACATGTCGGGCGATTTCGAACACTCTGAAATGGTTGAAGTACCACCACTGACAACTCATCAGCTGGGTGGACTTGAATATGGCCAGGGGATCGAGCCGACTCACCTCCTGTTCCCAGGCCGCCTTTGACGCCTTGAGTCGGTCAGGCGTGAGCGTAAGCTCTAAAGCATGTCTGGAATGTGCTTCCCCATGATGGATGGAACACAGGACAGCCAGGTTGGCTGGAGAATGATCGCGACTTTCCGCCCATGGTTTAATGTGGTGAACGATGATGGGACGGTCTGCATCTCGACAAACACAGCAAAGCCAGCGATTGTCATAAAGTGTCTTGATGAGGACATCATGGGGTATCGGCGGTCTGACCTTCCCAAGGATCACAGGCACGACGGTTTCACTGAGCCCCAGATCCAGCAGCTTCTCCGGGCGTTGCAATTGGAGCTTCGCCAGCGTCCACTTTTCCTCCCTCAGCCTCCTGGCCAACGCACTGTCTACCCCACGTGCCATAAGGGCCCGTTCAACTGGATTTCTGGTCATTAACTCAATTCCGTGTTGAGATCAGCGGGAAGATCATTCAGTGACGATCTGCGCAACCGCACGAGACTATAGGAAGCCACATGCTGGAGTGAAAGTTCGGGGCCACTCGCAGCTTTGGATTCGAAGGGATGATGTAAGCTTTCGATGAAGCGGGCCAATGGTTGGCAGGACAGCTGCGATCGAAGTCGCGTAAAAAGAGATCCCGCAGCCAAAGGTACTGAGGAGCGTCTCGAACCGAATGCGGGAGCTCACGGCGCTGCTTGACGGGCCTTAGGGGTGGTTTCTGACGCAATCGCAGCGGCGACCGAGTATCATCACACTCGCCACGACTGACTAGTATTTGAAATTTAACGAGTGGCACATCTGGGCATCAAGCACTCGGAGTTAAGATATACCGTAAACCTCTTTTTTACTCTGTAAATCACCGTGCTTTACAGATCAAAAAGCAGGTTTACAGACGCGGATCTAGCACCCCAGTTAAAGGGCACCGTCGCTATTGATTCACCCGGTAGATCCCGCTAAAGACCTAGATCCGTGCCCAGATAATCATCACGCATTGCCGCTGTGGCGCAACCATCCTCAATCAAACGCTGCTGCAGATGCCACACAATATGCCAACGCAGCCGGCGTCTGAGTTCCAGGTAGTTACCCCGGTTGCAGCCGCTCATCTCCGGCATTCGTTTTGACAAGGCAGACCTAAGAGCAATGAGACCATCCTGGCCCGCCATGCTCGCATGTAGGCGGGTAAGATCGTCTAGACCTGGCTGGCGCTTGTACTCAGCTAATGCTTGCTCAATGAGTGATTGAAGATTGGGGCCATATGCCTGCTCAGCAGCTGTCCACATGCTGGCTTTTAAAGCCGAGCCCACCTCCATCAATCGTCGCCCCGCCAAACACCACATGCTGTGACAAACATCCAATAAACCAACAAATACCACAACATGTTGTGTTTTTCAAAAAAAAGGTTTGTTGCTTGTAAACAAAGCATAAGCAGCAGCCTGCGGCTGCAAAGAGAAGCAGCGACTCCCCCCAGGCCCCGGCCTCCCCCATTCTGGTCTCGGACACTGTCTCAGTCCCCAAAACCGTGCCACTGAAAAGCCGTGAAAAACAGAAGTAAAAGCTGGAGGTGTCCACTGAGAAAAACGGTGTCCGCGCCACTGCAGCTTTTTTTTGCTCTCAAATATAAGAACTCCGTCTCGTTTAAAATTTTTCAAGGGGGTGGGGGGTCAAAAAAGATCATTATGCCGACGGGCGGTAGCAGTAGCGGCGAGATGGCAACGTGACTGCCTCTACGCGTGGTCAGCAACCGAAGACGTCCCACGGCGCCGTGTAGCGTATTTAGCTGTAACCGAACGCTAGCTCGTGGAGACCACGGGATGTTGGCAGTGCATGGCGTGAGCATCTTAGGTTTGAGGTTGTTTAGCCTCCTCAGATGAAGGCTAAAGTTGAACGATGCGGATACCCGAGGAAATCAGAGAGCTCACTGCGGCAGCAGTCATTACCCAAACGCTGATTGAGTTGGTCAGCGAGCTAATTTACATCCGGGTAATTCCTGTGCTGGTTTGGCGCAAAATGCAGTTGCCTAGTAAGCATCAGCCCAACTCAACTCACACGACTACTGGTACGCGAGTACGACCCGTGCGAAGTCGGTAAGGCTTGAAAATCCGTCTGAGTGACCCCTTCGCAAGAGAAAGCCGCTGATACCACATCGGCGAGGCCCGTCTCTGTCGCATCGCGCCGAGTCGCCGATCATCACGACTCGCCCATCACCACCAAAATCGTTACCGGGCCTAACTCCCAGTAAATCACAGGCATGTCGATAGATGATCGGGGAAGGCTTCATGGCACCAACCCGGTAGCTAAAACTATAGCCATCGAGGTTCGGAAAGATCTGCTGAATCGCCGGCCCGTATGGCATGGCCAGATTGGAGCATATGGCCGTGCGCATTCCCGCAGCTCGTAGCATCGCTATGGCTTCCAAAGCATCTGGAAACGGCTCAATGCTTGCAAGCTCTTCTTTGAGGGCTTGCTCCAGGAGATGCAGCCGGTCAGGCGAAACCTGGATACCAAACCATGCAGCTGCCTGTGAAATGGACAGCTTATGGGTCATCAGATTCTGCATATCGTCTGGGCTAAACTTGCGGCCTTGCCGCTTGCCTTCACGCAGCAGCTGACCATACGGATGTGTTGGCCGTGTTATCCGGGCGAGGGTTCCGAACGCATCGAAGATAACTGCCGCGATTTTCATCAGATTCCCTGGCGACGAGGTCGGGTCTGGAGCCTACTTATCAAGAAGGCCGTTAGCTGAAAACGAAACGCTTGCCATCCTCTTGGCCTGCGCTTGAGCAGCGCGTACGGTTTCGATATCCGCTGACTTGCGAAAGCCGTGCGACAACAGGATGTAGACCGTATCGACTGTTTCAAAGATGCCTGCCGGATCCATGTAGGTCGCATACCCAGTCATCACCGAATCCCCTTCAGACAGCTGACCGCTACTGTGTGTTAGCACGTGGTGTACGTACATGACGGCAGGCATCAAATGGGTGCCTTGAGTGACTACAGGATCGACGCCTTCGACATCAATGAGTATCCATGCGGACACAACACAATAGGGTTTGCCCGTCAGTCTCAGCTTCTTTTCAATAGCTGCGTAACTGGCCATCGACGCACCGCTCACTCGCTCGCCGTCTAGGCAAAGCATCTCAGCTACACGGGGCAGGCTCATCCAATCTCCTGTGCGGCAACGTCAGCACCCAAGGCCCATCTTCCGCCACAAGAACATAGCGGCTGCCACTCCATGTCACGGCAACCACATAGCCTGTGCACATCTCTAACCCCATCACTGCTGAGGTGCGTATAAGTCGACCGGACTGGAATCTATCCTTTCGATCCAGGTAGATGGTTCCTTCCAGGCAGAAACCAACAAGCTGCGGATCAAAAAGATATGCAGTGATTCCCAGCTCGAAGCTAATCGTCGCAGCCTCAAGGACAGCTCCTGGCACTGGCTCGCGGGTACTCATTTTTCCTCACTATTGAATCGCGTCACAACGACGTAATGGTCATTGCCGCACAAGCTTTGAAGCATCTCAAACTTTCCTACCTTGGCCAGCTGCCGAACAGGCGGCGTCAAGATGGTCATACCGTCGGCAGATGCGCCCGACAGGTCGCAATAGACGGAGGCTGCGAATCGGTTCCCAACCCGTGCAGCGTCCATCAGGTATGCATCGACGGGGACTCCCCAATCGATACCCTTGGCTTTCTCGACTTCACCAGGAATTTCTGCAGCGTTACCAAGGCTCACCAATGTCTCCACATTTAGTAAAATTCTATAACCTTACTGGCATTGAAGCCGGTTTCTTCACCCGGATAACCTCGGGGGTTGCTAACCGTGCGACAACCTCCCAGGACGGTATCTACAGCGCGATGGGTGTGCCCAAAAATCCAGCCATCCGCCTGCATCAACAACGAGTGCCATGCGTTGTAATAAGCGGCGCTCAGATGTCCTTCATGTTCGTCGCCTGCGACTTCCGGAACGGGTGCGTGATGGGTGACCACAATCGACTGACCACTGAATGGCGTTTGCAACTCTGCCGCCAGCCACGCCTTCGCCTGGCGATTGCGCACAGCAACATCATCAGGCCGCAAACGTCGAAAGTTGGTATCCGCTCTAATGGCTCGGAAGTCTGTCATCGTCTCTCGCGCCACTGACATTGCGGCGCTTACATCTCCAGTGCTGGAGAAATCTGTCCAACCAGTGCAACCCAGGAAGCGGGTCTGCTTCCAGACGAACGTCTCGTTCTCTAACACATGCACATGGCTAGCTGCGGCCTTGCGTGCCTTGTCGAGCGTTCGGTCGAAATGGCCCGTGTAGTACTCGTGGTTCCCCATGACATACACGACATCACAGCTGAAGGTATCGTTGGCCCACTCGATCCCCCGCGTTTTCTTGTTGATGTCCCCAGCGAGCACCACTAGGTCAACCTCCAAGGATGGCGGCACAAATGGCTCAAACTCGGCATGCAGGTCGGACAGGACGTAAACCTTCACAGGTGCCTCATTAGTCGCCTTAGGCGTAAATTGATAACTCACCCATCACGGCGAGATCCGAGCCACGCATCAACAGGGTGATCAGCTCGTGCCCAAAACAGCGCTTCCAGCGCGGCATCATACCCTCGTATGCCTATTAACAACAACGCCTGCTGTTTATTGGGCAGACAGCTGTGTGGCTCTATCCTTGTTTTTTGGACGCTTATGCCCCTGAAAACAGAGATAGCTGCGACGCTAAGGGCCATCCGGCAGCAGCGCGAACTCAGCTATGACAATTTGGGCGATGTGGCCTTCCGCACTACGCTCAGCTTGCTTGAAAGGGGAAAGTCGGGAGTAAGCATCAGCAAGCTCACAGAGCTTGCTCAAGGGCTCGATTTTGATCCGATTGCGTTTTTGACACTCTGCATTGCCTTACAACGCGGCGAAAGGTTCGACGAAACGCTAGCGTCAGCACAAAAAGAGCTTCAGCGATTCGCTGCGGCAGGCGGCATTGAGTTACTGCATCAACAGATGGATGGAAAAAAGCTGACCAAACGATCTCCCGGCCAGCCTCTGCGGATTCAGAATCTTCAGGCTGTTCAGGCTCTAAAAGCTCAAGGCAAGACCCAGGCCGAGGCCACGCGTGAACTGGGCCTGTCCCACTCCACAGTGCAACGTTATTGGCACTCTGAGGCACACGCTCATCTGCCAAGGAAGTAAGAAAATCTACGCGGGTTGAGGATCTGTACGGCATCTCTGGTTGCTGAAGAAGGTGGGAAATGAAGGTTATGTACGTAAGCCATAATCGGCCCACCCACATGGGTATATATCCGGAGATAGGCCACAAGCTTGGAAAAAAGCACGACGTGGAATACGGGCGGCTCGGGTGGTGCCAGGTAGATCTGCCCATCCCCTTGCATACGACCCGAAACACTTGCGTGGATTTTTACGATCAAGATTGGTGGACATGATCGGCGGAGAACGACCCACAGCGGCCATCGAGCGCAAGTAACTATCTGTGCGCTTTCCTGAGCCCTTTCAATTGCACATTAGCCCTTTGCACAGCGGCCATTTTTTCAGGCCGTTTCATGCGTTTCCACTTTCTGATGTCTTCTTTACTTCTCCCGCAACTCACACAGAGATCACCACTCAGCTGGCAAGTTGAGATACAGGGGTTTTCGATTTCTTTAGCCATTGTCAGCCCCCTTTGGCCGCTGCTGAGTGGGCCAGACGATTTTTCCAGTTGCCACTATGCGTACGTTGGCACTCTTCCTCAGAGTCAAAACGGATATTTCGGACTGAAGGTTTCAGGTCGATGTTGGCCTCATTCAACGCTATGGTAGTCAATTCAACGATTCGCGCCTTTGCGACAACCTGAGCGAGCTTTTTGTCCGCAAGAGTTTCGAACACCCAGACTACCCTCAGGGTTTCAGTCAACGCATTCATGTCAAAGGTATGGGTGAGCCAGGTGAAGCCCTCAACCTCACCTTTTGCTGTTTCGCACGCTTCGGTGAGCGTGGTAATTAGCCGGCGTTCGATCCTCGCCAGCTCACGTTTCCCTAGTGGCATTGGAGATTCCTTTCGCGACAACTGTAGGTAGGAAATGAATCAGGCCGGTCGAAACTCGACCGTCAGGTGGCTGACTTCATGAACTGGCTTGAGCCGTTCACGAATGCTTTCAGCGCTCGCAGTGGCTTCGCCAAGGACGCTTACGATAGCCGCATGCGCTTCTGGGCCAACCCGCCAGACATGCAGGTCTGTAATGGTTGCATCACCCGGCTTCTCAACTAGCTCCCGAATCTCTTGTGCAACGTGCTCATCAGTCTGATCCAGCAGCACAGCAGAGGTGACACCTATCAAACTCCATGCCCAACGTGCAATAACGATGGCACCCACAATGCCCATCACCGGATCCAGCCACACCCATCCGAGATACCGGCCAGCGAGCAGTGCTGCGATTGCCAGGACGGAGGTCAGAGCGTCTGCTATAACATGGACGTAAGCTGATTTCAGGTTGTTATCACCATGCCCGTGCCCATGATGATCGTGATCGTGCCCATGACTGTGACCGTGGCCAAGCAGAAGCGCGCTCACAATGTTTACGATCAGACCCACTATTGCAATGAGCGTAGCAGTTCCAAACTGAACCTCCGTTGGCTGCAAAAGGCGCATGACTGACTCTACGGCGATGGCCAAGGACACCATGCCGAGAATGAGCGCCGATGCGAACCCACCCAGATCTCCAACCTTCCCAGTACCGAAGCTATAACGACTGCTGGAAGCGTGGCGTTTTGCGTATCCGTAAGCTGCTGCAGCGATGCCCAAAGCGCCTGCATGAGTGGCCATGTGAAAGCCATCGGCAAGCAAAGCCATCGAGCCGGTGATATAGCCGGCGGCGATTTCACCAACCATCATCACCATCGTAAGCGCTACAACCCAGAGCGTCCGTTTGGCATTTTCTTCGTGTGCTGACCCAAGGAACACGTGGTCATGTACGTGGTTAATCTCGATGTTGTGGCTGCCGCTCATGAACATGTACCTGGATTTTTCACTTGGAATAGCGGCGAATGGCTTCAAGCAGCTCTGCAACACCCTTGTTGCGCTCTTCATCGCTGAGCGACGGGCTCGCTACATGCTCTCTGGCGTGATCCTCAATAATTTCCTCCATCAATCCGTTGATAGCTCCACGTGTGGCAGCTACGAGATGCAATGTCTTTGCACAATCGAGATCCGATTCCAAGGCACGCTCAAGGGCCTGAATTTGCCCAGCAATGCGCTTCACGCGCTTGAGAAGACCGTCTTTATTTGAAGCGATATGGCCCATGGATATCCGCCTTTGCCTGTGCATACTTGCATTATAGGTATACCCCCTACCCCTATGCAAACAACTTTTGACGATAGGGTCGTAACAGTTCTTTGCTGAAACTGAGGCTTCGAATAGGAGGAAGGGCGGAGCGAGATGGCCAGGTTGAATGCGAACGAAGGCCAAGTGGAGTGCAAATGGCGCTCCAGGCAATTGTGTCGCGGGTGGGCTCAAACCCTGCGACCATGCTCACCAATACGACTTGTCCGCGCTCTTTGAGGCAGATTCCTCGTTGCTCTTCGGTAGCAGGTCGAGAACGGCCTCTGACGGACGACACAAGCATGTGCCCAGTGGCATCACGACGAAGGGGCGATTGATCAGAATTGTGATGAGCCATCAAAGCATCGATGAGCTGTCGTCTGTCCGAGATGCATCGCCCAGTCCCAGCTCTTAGTGCGGAGTGCCTTTGACACCCAGAAGGCCCCGCACCTCAATTACCATATCCTTAATCAGCCTGATGAGCGTGGCGCGATCAAGTGGAGTCTGTAGCTACTCGATGACTATCGGCTTTGCCCGCCGTTGTCTCGGGAATAACTACCGAAACAGGTAGGCTAAGCGCCTGTTGAACGACCGCTTTTCAATTTGCCGCTACAGCCTGACCCCATTCTGGAACTTACGAGTCAGGTCTGCAAAGAAGTGGCGCATGTCTGGGCAGTTTCGCATCTACATTTTGACCGATGATCGTTCCTCGACATTCGCCAAACCTCCTTCAGCACTGGGTGTTTGAGCAAGGTGGCAAGCATGCATTTCACAGCGCACCGCACCGCACAACAACCTGCGCTGGTGGCTGATGGATTACTTCTTAAGCAAACGTAGCCCGTTCAGCACCACCAGAACGCTCACCCCAACGTCGGCGAAGACTGCCATCCACATCGTGGCCATGCCTATCAAGGTAAAGAACAAAAACACTGCCTTGATGCCCAGCGCAAACACAATGTTCTGCTTAAGGATGCTTGCAGTCTGACGGGAGAGACGGATAAAGGCCGGGATCTTTCTGAGGTCATCATCCATCAGCGCTACGTCGGCGGTCTCGATGGCCGTATCGGTGCCTGCTGCAGCCATTGCGAAGCCGATCTGGGACTTGGCCAAGGCAGGTGCGTCATTGATGCCGTCCCCAACCATCCCCACGACATGGCCATCCGACTGCAAGCTTGCGATGGCGGTGAGCTTGTCAGCTGGCAGCAGGCTTCCTTTCGCTTGATCAATACCCACCGCTTGGGCAATGGCCGCTGCGGTGTGGTCATTGTCACCCGTCAGCATGACGGTCTTAACGCCCAGTTGATGCAGTTCTTCAATCGCTTTCTGGCTCGATTGCTTGACGGTATCAGCGACTGAGAATATGGCCAGCGCGCCAGATGAATCGCTCAGCACAACAACGGTCTTCCCCTGCTTTTCCAAAGCAGTCACGCGGGATTCCAGTGAGGCGTTGCACAGCCCAAGCTCTTCCAGCAACCGGTGATTACCCAGGTGGTACTGCCTACCCTCAATGCTTCCCCTGATCCCTCTGCCTGGTAATGCGCAGAAGTCATCAACTTGCTTGGCCAGCGTCGCATCCTGATCGCGTGCAATCGCCAGCGATACCGGGTGATCAGACCTGCCACCCAAGCTTGCCGCGATCATGCGTAAATCAGCTTCAGGGCGGTCGACCAAGCTATGAAAGTCAGTGAGTACTGGCTTGCCATGGGTGATGGTGCCGGTCTTGTCCAAGGCGACGTAATCGATCTTGGCACCGATTTCCAGATAGATACCGCCCTTGACCAGGATCCCCTTACGCGCCGCAGCAGCCAGCCCGCTGACAATCGACACCGGGGTAGAGATGACCAGTGCGCAGGGGCAAGCCACGACCAGTAAGACCAATGCTCGGTAAACCCAGTCGAACCAGGCACCGCCCATGAAAATGGGTGGGATGACTGCAACCGCCAGGGCGAAAAAGAACACTGCTGGCGTGTAATATTTTGCGAATTGATCGACAAAGCGCTGGGTGGGAGCACGCGAGCCCTGTGCTTCTTCTACAGCATGGATGATACGAGCCAGCGTCGTGTTATTGGCTTTTGCAGTAACACGGTATTCAAACGCACCGGCTTCATTGATCGAGCCCGCGTACACCTTGTCGCCCAGGGTTTTCTCGATGGGCATGCTTTCGCCGGTAATCGGGGCTTGGTTCACCGTTGAGTGGCCGTTCTCGATTTCGCCATCCAGGCCGATTCGTTCACCGGGACGCGTGCGAACGAGGTCGCCGATGTCCACGGTTTTCGCGTCCACTTCCTCCCATTGCCCCTCTGCTCGCTTTACAGTCACACGATCAGGCGACAGGCTCATCAGGCCCTGGATCGCATTTCGGGCACGATCCAGCGATTTGGCTTCTATCAGCTCCGCTATCGTGAAGAGAAACATCACCATAGCCGCTTCTGGCCATTGGCCAATGAGCACCGCGCCAGTGACCGCAATGGACATCAGCGCATTGATGTTCAGATTCAAATGCCGAATCGAAATCCAACCTTTTTTATAGGTGGCCGGCCCGCAGATGGCAATGGAAAGCAGGGCAACCATGGCCACAACCCATTCGGGCGCAGCTGAGGTCAAATGCAAGATCTCGGCACCTACTGCCGCGACACCTGCCAAACCTAGAGGCCACCACCGGGTTTTCGGGGCTGCCGGGGCCGGCTGACTGCTGCCTTCTTCTACAACCGCCGCCGACATACCTAAGCTGCGAATAGCTTCCAACGCCCCATCAAGAGCCTCTGGCTGATGCGCGAGGCTAACGGTGCGTTGAGGTATGTTGAACTCCACCCCCTCCACTCCCGCAAGCGTTTTGAGCTTGGCGCGAATGAGACTTTCCTCTGCCGAGCAGTCGAGCTGGGCGACCTGTATCTTCGTGGTTATAGGGTCATCCAGCCGCTGCGCAGTCATTCCCAGGGTAGAGATTGCCTTGGCAATTACAGTCGTATCCGCAAGGGTATGCCACACGCCGAGCGTTCTTTTCATCATGTTGAATTCGAGTTTCTCGACACCCGCCATCTTGCCCAGCTTGCCTTCGATCATGGCCTGCTCTGTTGGGCAGCACATCTGACCGATATGGAAGGTGTTGAACGATGCGCCTTGGGAGGATCGGCTATGGGGGGTATCACTTAGTTCGGCTACCTCAGGTGCCGCACAGCATTGTGATTCATTACTTTCAGAGGGCGTGCAGCAGCCACCAAGAGCACGCTCGACGCTGGGCATCGGACTGCGCATCTCCTTAGTTGAATTAGCTGGTTCGCTGAGGGTGTAGAGCTGGCTCGAACCGGCAGGTGCCGACTGAGTTTGCGAGCCAGAAGAGCAGCACGTCGCTGCCGGAGCATCCGACGCCAAGCCATCGTGAGTGCCGCAGCAGGGCGAAACAGCGCTGCCCAGGCCGCTGACCGTGCTCTCGTGGTTCGGTACCCATGTTTCAACCGCTCGTTCAGCCTTTTCGGCGACGGCGGGGGAACCGTTCGGTTCGCCGCAGCACTTCTTCATTTCGTTACCCTCAGCAAGTCATGCTGCGAGTAAACACCCTGAAGTGGCTACAGGGTCAAGCCCCAAGGGCTCGACTCGTTACCATGGAGGGTCACTGCGCGGGATAGTCAGCCACGACCAGCTCTTTACCCTGCGTGGTCAAACCAATGACCTGATAGGCGCTTTTACGATTGCCTGATTCCATACCAGGGGAACCCATGGGCATGCCTGGCGCGGCGACACCCATGAGATCTGAGCGCTTAGCCAACTCGGCAATCTGCTGCACGGGCACATGACCCTCTACGAACTTCCCATTCACTACGCCGGTGTGGCATGAGCCCAGTTTATCGGGCACGCCCAGCTTGGCCTTGACTGCACTCATGTTGTCTTCCAGGTGATCGTTCACCGTGAAGCCATTGTCTAGCAGGTAGGCGATCCATTTGGAGCAGCACCCGCAGTTCGGATCTCGGTGTACGTCAATGGTCTGGGCTGGAGCAGCTTGAACCAGTGACACAGTGCCTACTGCAATGAGCATGGCAATGCGACGCCCTGCGATTTTCATACTTGGCAATTTCATGTGTGTGCTCACGTTGATATAGAAAATACAGCCTGGGCTCGTCGCACCTGGCTCAATGCAGCCTCATGGAGAAAACAGCGCTCTACAAGCCATGAATATGTAACACGTTGTATCCGTCAATCCGGTCTGCCGCTCACCGTTTTTGAGTGTTTAAGCTTATGCGCTTTTGGGGAATATCAGCTTGAACGTCGTCGGGCCGTCGAGCTCGCTTTCTACGGTCACATGGCCTTCATGGAGGCTCATGATGCTTCGCACAATGGCTAGACCCAGCCCAGTTCCACCCTGTTGCCTGGAGCGACTAGGGTGGACACGGTAAAACCTGTCAAAAATCCTAGGCAGGTGCTCAGCTGCGATTCCCTCTCCAGTATTGCGTACCGCCAGTAAGGCCTCGGTTCGGCTTTCTGCAAGCTCCAATGCGACTGTGCTCCCAGCAGGGCCGTGCCTGATAGCATTCGAGAGAAGGTTTGAGATCGCTCTTTGTATCATCAGCGTCTCACCATGGGCGTGTGCATACCCTCTAATGACCAAAGACATACCCTTGTCTTCAGCCGAGTGCGAGAACAGCTCCGTCACTTTCTCCGCTTCGCTGCGCAGATCAATCGACTCGGTCGCTAGCGGCACAGATGGCTGACTGACGCTCGCTAGGAATAGCATCTGTGAAACCATGCGCGAGAGCCGTTCCAGCTCTTCAGTGCATGATTCCAGCACCTGCTTGTATTCCGAAGGCGGACGCTCTCTTGAAAGCGTCACCTGAGCCTTGCCCATCAGGTTGTTCATAGGCGAGCGGAGCTCATGGGCAAGGTCGTCAGAAAACTGCGCAAGCTGCTGCACGTCACTATCGAGCCGATGGAGCATGAAATTGATAGCGTGGGCCAGATCTCGGAGCTCATCAGGAAGGCCATCCACTTTCATCCGATGAGAGAGATCACGCGCAGATACCATCGCAGCGACTTTCCGAAACGCACGCAGCGGCTTTAGCTCTCGATGAACAAACCACCAGGCGCCGCCGCCTACCAAAAGAAGGATCAGTGGAACCGCAAAGAGGGAAGATTTCACATAAGCGTTTAGGAGAGCGACGTCGCTTTTCCTGTCCAGGGAAAGCAGCACGAGCACATGCTGACCATTGAGCAGCCGTACCACCCTGTAGGCCATTAAGGTTTCTTGGCCTTCTGGGCTTGTCAGGTGTAGGAAATCCTTAGACCGACCATCTGTTTCAGGAATAGGCAGCTCCTTTCCCTCATCGCCACCTAAGGACAACAGCTGTCTTCTTGGCGAACTGGAATCCAGGATTGTCAGCGTGTAGTCATCATGGCCAATGATCTGATCGCGAAGGTTATGCGGGTGCAGAACTACTTCGGCCACCGAGCTTAAGCCCTCCGCCAAGCTATGCTCGATCTGGCTAAGCTTTTCATTAAGCGCATCCACAGCCCGCGCATCAAGCTGGCGCGAAAGGGTCGCATACGCTAACGTCGCCATAATCAGCACCAGGAGCGCACAGAAGATACTCACTGTCAGCCCTAAGCGCATGGACAGTCTGGTAGGCCTCACTCCCGAGCTTCCAGCACATATCCAACACCGCGCAGGGTGTGAATCAGCTTGCGGTCGAACGGGTCATCTATCTTCGCCCTGAGTCGACGTATCGACACCTCTACTACGTTGGTATCGCAGTCGAAATTCATGTCCCATACCATAGAAATGATTTGTGTCCGGGACATGACTTCACCGCTATGGCGCATCAGCAAATGAAGAAGAGCGAATTCTTTGGTAGTTAGGTCGATGCGCTGGGTGCCGCGAAAGGCTCGGTGCCTACCTTGGTCAAGCTCAAGATCCGCCACGCGGAGCACTTCGGGCAGCCCCGACTGCTCGCTTCGGCGCATCAGTGTCCGGATCCTGGCCAATAGCTCGGGAAACTCAAAGGGCTTGACGAGGTAGTCGTCGGCACCCATTTCGAGACCTTTTACTTTTTCTTCCAAGCGTCCACGCGCCGTCACCATTATAACTCGCGTATTGCAAGTTTTTCTAAGTTCTCTCAACACCTCCCAGCCTTCCATCAACGGCAAGTTAACATCCAAAATTACAATGTCGTAAACTTGGCTTTGAGCAAGGTGCAGACCATCAATGCCAGTTTTAGCTATATCAACTACATAGCCACTTTCCGACAGACCTTGATGCATGTACTCGGCAGTTTTGAGCTCGTCCTCTACAACAAGGATTCGCATAGAAGACATCCTCTATAAATTACATTATCTGACTTACGAGCTATAGATTTTTTTAGATGCCCGGCGCCGTTATTTTCACAGAATTTTCACAAGCCCCTGTGCGTAAAGGGATTTTAAAGCCTGTAGCAGGTTCAGGGTCAAGGTTCCTGACATAAAGAATTGGCCCGGTGCACGCTGACTGCACCCGACTACCCATGCAGAAAACAACTAAGGTGTTACTCCATATTTCCGTCGAAGACCTGCTACCTGACTACCTTAATCCAAACCCAAGAAACCCGCTGCCAGATAACGAAATTGTAATTTTCCTGCAACCCTTGTGATAGCCGCAGATCTCTAGAGTCCTCGCACCTACTTTGTCTAGCTATAGACCGAGTTTCGCCTGCTCGTATCGAGCTGACCCTGTTGAACGACTGGAGAAGTGCAGTGCTTGGGCTTGGAAATTTTTCAGTAGCGACGCGCACTTTAAGATGTGCTTACGCACTCGGCGTCTTGTCCCTTCTGATGGTGCCACTTAGCGCTGCGGCGCTGGACAAATCGCAAAACATATCCTTGCAAGAGGCAATTGAGGCTGCGTTTTCACGCAACCCGGATCTTGCTGCTGCCCGGTGGGAGATCCAGATCTCCGAGGGGGAGAGACAACAGGCCGGGCTGATGCCAAATCCCGAATTGTCGTGGGAGGTAGAAGATACCCGCCGCAGCACCAGCACCACCACGGTCATGTTGAGTCAGGCACTTGAGCTGGGTGGCAAGCGGGGCGCCCGCATTGACGTAGCAGATCGTGGGCAAGATGCGGCAAGGATCGAGCTGGAGCGTCGGGGCAATGAGTTGCGCGCCGATGTGGTGCAGGCCTACTTTGCAGCGTTTAGGGCACAGACCGGGCTTGATCTGGCCAAGCAGTCGCAGGGCCTCGCACAGAGGGGTTTGGAGGTAGCCGAAGGTCGAGTTCGTGCGGGTAAGTCCTCACCAGTCGAGGCCACCAGAGCCCAGGTGCAGCTTGCAGAGACAGACCTTCAAGCGCGGCGGGCACTGACCCTTAAAATCAACGCTTATCGAGAACTGGCCAAGGCAACGGGATCTGCTGTGATCTCTTTCGACAGGTTGGACGGTGCTGATCTGTCGAAGATTGTAGCGCCGCCCTCAATGAAACTGTTGAGCGCGCTGAGTCAGTCCGCCGAGCTCCGCCTGGCTGAAGCGCAAATACAGCGAACTGAAGCAACCTTAGGATCGGAACGAGCACAACGTGTGCCGGATTTGACCGTTAGCGTTGGCAGCCAGTACAGCCGCGAAGACCGAGAGCAGGTAAACGTCGTTGGCATGTCCATGCCCCTTCCGCTGTTCAATCGTAACCAAGGCAATGTCTTGGCCGCCTCTCGTCGTGCAGATCAGGCCCGAGATCTGCGCAACGCCGCAGAGCTAAGACTTCGCACCATAGTCCAATCGGCTCTGGATCAATGGACAACCTCTTCACGGGAGGTCGAGTCCTACAATCGAGTCATCCTGCCGGCAGCCCAAAACGCTGTAGACACTGCCACACGCGGTTTTGAAATGGGCAAATTCGGTTACCTGGAAGTACTCGACGCTCAGCGCACGCTCATTGATGCACGCACCCAGTACCTGGAATCCATGGCTACGGCGACTGATGCCAGGGTCACCGTGGAGCGCATCTATGGCGATCTCAGTCGCCTGTCCCCTAATCCGTAAATCTCGCTAATCCGAACTTATCGGGCACATTGCATGCGATGCATGCAGGTGGTCGTCAGGAGCATTCATGAATAAAACACGGGGCATAACAATCGCTGTGGCGGTCGTTGCCATCATTGGTCTGGGTAGCGTTGCGGTAGGCGGCAAGATGCCGCCGGTTGTGGCTGAGGTTCAAGCTGCTGGCGATGGACATGACAAGGAATCCGGTGACGCTCACGGCGAAGACGGACATGACAAGGACGAGCACGGTGCAGCAGGAGAAAAAGAAACTGGCCATGGGGAAAAAGAACATAGCGATGAAGGCCATGGCAAGGAAGGCCACACAGAAGCTGCATCAGAGGGAGCCCACGAAGAGGAAGGCCACCTTGAGCTGACGGCTGAGCAAATCACTGCCGCTGGTATTGAGGTCGTAGCCGCTGCACCTCGACAGATGAGTACGTCTGTGACATTCCCCGGCGAAATTCGCTTCGATGAAGACCGCACCTCTCACGTAGTGCCTCGCGTAAGCGGCGTAGTCGAGTCTGTGAGGGTTGACCTGGGGCAGACCGTGAAAAAAGGCCAGGTGCTGGCTGTGATTGCCAGCCAACAGATCTCGGATCAGAGAAGCGAGCTGAGCGCTATCCAGAGGCGCCTTGAACTGGCACGGCTGACCATGCAGCGCGAGAAAGAGCTGTGGCAGAACAAGATTTCTGCCGAACAGGACTACTTGCTGGCCCGCCAGGCGTATCAAGAGACAGAGATCAATCTGGCCAATGCGCGGCAGAAACTCGGAGCCATTGGGGCAAATCTGAACGCGTCTGCAGGAAACCGGTATGAGCTCGTGGCCCCCTTTGATTCCGTGGTCGTGGAAAAGCATCTGAGTATCGGTGAGATGGTGAATGAGGCCAGCACCGCGTTCACTTTGTCAGACCTGACGCGTGTATGGGCAACCTTTGGCGTCACACCAAAAGACTTGAACAAGGTCGTCGTTGGCAAGCCGGTGACAGTCAGCGCACATGATCTGGACGCAAAAGTTGAAGGCCGTGTGAGCTACGTCGGCAGCCTGCTGGGCGAACAGACAAGGGCTGCAGTGGTGCGAGTCATTTTGCCCAATCCTGAGGGTGCCTGGCGTCCAGGGCTTTTTGTATCAATCGACGTGACAGCGGACAAGGCCCAAGCGGCTGTCAGCCTTCCTGAGTCAGCTATTCAAACCGTTGAGGACAAGCCTTCGGTGTTCGTGCGCAATCCAGAGGGATTTCAATTACAGCCGGTGACCATGGGTCGACGTGACGGTGGTTACGTAGAAGTCGTTCAAGGCCTGGCCGCAGGTACCCAAGTGGCCTCTACAGGCAGCTTCATTCTCAAGTCAGAGCTTGGTAAAGGCTCGGCTGAGCACGCCCATTGATCCGCGTCGCACGAGTACAAACCCATGTTTGAACGGTTGATTCAATTCGCGATAGAACAGCGCATTGTCGTAATGCTGGCTGTCCTGCTGATGGCTGGGCTAGGCATTGCCAGCTACCAGAAACTTCCTATTGATGCAGTCCCTGACATTACCAATGTCCAGGTACAGATCAACACATCTGCACCAGGTTTCTCGCCGCTCGAAACAGAGCAACGGATCACCTATTCGATTGAAACCAGCATGGCCGGCTTGCCAGGGCTCCAGCAGACACGTTCGATGTCACGGTCGGGCCTGTCGCAAGTCACCGTCATTTTTGAAGACGGTACGGATCTGTTCTTTGCTCGCCAGCAGGTCAGCGAACGGCTGCAGGTTGCCAAGGATCAGCTTCCTGAAGGCGTTGACGCAGTGATGGGGCCGGTCTCGACGGGTCTGGGGGAAATCTTCCTTTGGACAGTCGAGGCAGCCGAGGGCGCTCTTAAGGAGGACGGAACGCCCTACACCCCGACCGACCTGCGGGTCATTCAGGACTGGATCGTCAAGCCGCAACTGCGCAACGTCCCAGGCGTGGCTGAAATCAATACCATCGGCGGCTTCGCTAAGCAGTATCAGATCGCTCCAGACCCTAAAAAACTGGCCGCTTACAAGCTGACGCTCAACGATTTGGTAGTGGCCTTGGAGCGCAACAACGCGAACGTCGGAGCGGGCTACATTGAGCGCGGTGGGGAACAGCTGTTGATTAGGGCACCTGGTCAGCTCGCCACTGCCGAAGATATTGCGAACATTGTAATTGCTAACGTGCAGGGCACGCCTATCCGCGTCAAAAGCGTTGCGGATGTAGGTATCGGCCAGGAGCTACGATCAGGCGCGGCGACCGAGAATGGGCGTGAGGTAGTGCTGGGCACGGTCTTCATGCTGATCGGGGAAAACAGCCGCACCGTTTCACAAGCGGTAGCTGCCAAACTGGCAGACATCAACCGAACGTTGCCCAAAGGTGTCCAGGCCGTAACGGTCTACGACCGCACCAATCTTGTTGAAAAGGCCATCGCAACCGTCAAGAAGAACTTGATTGAAGGGGCAATCCTGGTCATCGCGATCCTCTTTCTGTTCCTTGGGAACATCCGGGCTGCCTTGATTACGGCGATGGTGATTCCGCTGGCCATGTTGTTTACCTTCACAGGTATGTTTGCCAACAAAGTCAGTGCCAACCTCATGAGCCTGGGCGCACTGGATTTCGGCATCATCGTCGACGGAGCCGTTGTAATCGTCGAGAACGCGATTCGCAGGCTGGCTCATGCTCAGCAAAAGCATGGACGGATGTTGACCCGAGGGGAGCGATTTCATGAGGTTTTCGCTGCCGCAAAAGAAGCACGTCGACCTCTGATTTTTGGTCAGCTCATCATCATGGTCGTCTACCTGCCGATCTTTGCCTTGACGGGCGTTGAAGGCAAAATGTTCCACCCGATGGCATTCACCGTCGTCATTGCTTTGCTCGGCGCCATGATTCTTTCCGTGACATTCGTCCCTGCTGCGATCGCCATGTTCGTCACCGGCAAGGTCAAGGAAGAAGAAGGCGTCGTCATGCGCACAGCACGCCTTCGCTACGAACCTGTGCTGAAATGGGTGCTTGGCCACCGCTCGATAGCCTTCTCAGCCGCGTTCTTGCTGATCGTCCTGTCGGGTTTTACCGCCAGCCGAATGGGCAGCGAGTTTATCCCCAGCTTGAGCGAAGGTGACTTTGCCTTGCAGGCACTCCGGGTGCCAGGAACAAGCCTGAGTCAATCGGTGGATATGCAGCAACGCCTGGAGAAAGCGGTCATCGAGAAGGTGCCTGAAGTAGAGCGGATGTTCGCTCGAACCGGTACAGCTGAAATCGCAGCCGATCCAATGCCGCCCAACATCTCCGACAGCTACGTCATGCTCAAACCACAGAGTGAGTGGCCCGATCCAGGAAAGTCACGGGAGGCATTGATTGCCGATCTACAGAAGGCTGCCGCGAGTGTGCCGGGCAGTAACTATGAGCTGTCCCAGCCCATACAACTGCGTTTCAACGAACTGGTGTCCGGGGTTCGAAGCGACGTTGGGGTGAAGGTGTTTGGCGATGACATGGAGGTACTGAACCAGACGGCAGCCAAGATCGCCGCTGCCCTGCAAAAAGTGCCTGGAGCTTCTGAGGTCAAGGTAGAACAGACCACCGGCCTGCCGGTGCTGACGATCAATATTGACCGGGACAAGGCTGCTCGCTACGGCCTGAATGTGGGAGATGTCCAAGACGCCATTGCGATCGCTGTGGGTGGTCGACAGGCGGGAACGTTGTACGAAGGTGACCGCAGATTCGACATGGTCGTGCGCCTGTCCGAGAAGCTTCGAACCGATGTTGCTGGCTTATCGAGCTTGTTGATTCCTGTCCCGGCCAGCGCGGGCAGTACTGATCAGCAGATTGGTTTCATCGCGCTATCGCAAGTCGCGAGCCTTGATCTGGTACTAGGGCCTAACCAAATTAGCCGGGAAGATGGAAAGCGCGTAGTCGTCGTCACTGCCAATGTCCGTGGGCGAGACCTGGGGTCATTTGTATCGGAAGCTGCCGACACCATCGAAAATGGCGTGCAGATACCGGCAGGCTATTGGACAACATGGGGCGGGCAGTTTGAGCAGTTACAATCTGCGGCCAAGCGGCTACAGATCGTGGTACCAGTAGCATTGATGATGGTGCTCGCCCTTCTTTTCATGATGTTCAACAACCTCAAGGACGGTTTGCTGGTCTTTACCGGTATTCCGTTTGCATTGACCGGTGGCGTCATGGCGCTGTGGCTTCGGGACATACCACTGTCCATTTCAGCGGGCGTTGGTTTCATTGCGCTGTCTGGCGTCGCAGTGCTCAACGGGCTGGTCATGATCGCGTTTATCAAAAATCTTCGAGAAGAAGGGCGCTCTCTGAGCGACGCTATCAACATCGGGGCATTGACACGCCTGCGCCCGGTGTTGATGACGGCCCTCGTTGCCTCGCTCGGGTTCATACCCATGGCCTTGGCTACCGGCACAGGGGCTGAGGTTCAGCGCCCATTGGCCACCGTAGTGATCGGCGGCATCCTGTCGTCGACGGCGCTGACCTTACTGGTGCTCCCGGCGCTGTACCAATGGGCATATCGCCGGGAGGAGGACTGATCGAGCCTCCCCCCTCAAAGCAAGCTCGCGGCAACTCTGCCGCGAGCGTCAGGAATGGTGCAGGTGCCCATCCTCATGATGATCGTCCGCTGAATGATCATCATCGTGGAAGCCGTCATGCTCCAGCTGGATGGTGCAGTGGCCGATCTCGAACTGCTCAGTAACCAAAGCGGTAATTGACGCCAGAATGGACTGACCGTCCATAGAGCTTTGCGAAATGACCACATGGACGCTCATCACGTTCTTGCCGCTGGTGACCGACCAAACGTGTAAATCATGGACAGCTTGGACACCCGTCACAGAGAGTATGGCTTGTTCTACTTTGTCTAAATCGATGCCGTTGGGCACGCCCTCAAGCAGCACATTCATACTCTCGCGTAGTAGCGTCCAGGTGCGAGGAAGCACCCATAAGCCTATGGCCGCAGCGACCAGTGAGTCCACCCATGCCCAACCGGTATACCGAATCACGATAGCGGCAACGATCACCCCTATCGAGCCGAGCATGTCACTCCAGACCTCCAGATAAGCGCCCTTCACATTCAGGCTTTCACCACTTGCAGCGCCCAACAGGCGCATCGAAATCAGATTAACCACAAGACCTAGGACGGCCACAATCAACATGCCAGTCGATTGAATGGCGGAGGGATTGAAGAGCCTCTGGTAAGCCTCATAGAGAATATAAAGAGCCACGAGGAACAGCAGGATCGCGTTGAACGCTGAGGCCAGAATCTCAAACCTCGCGTACCCGAATGTTCGATTCCGATCAGCAGGTCGCTTGGCGATTTGGAAAGCCATCAACGAGATGGCCAGTGCCGCAGAATCTGTGAACATGTGAGCAGCATCAGAAAGCAATGCCAGGCTGCCGGTTATCCATGCGCCGATCACTTCTGCAATCATGAATCCAGTGGTCAGGCCCAGTGCCATCAAGAGCTTCTTTTCATGCCCTGCGCGTACCTGCCCATGGCTGTGACCTGCGCTCATAATGTGTTCCTTGCATCAGATAAAAAGAAGTGCAAACCAGTTTGTATCTGTGAGACAGACGCGTGTTGGAGGTGTTCACCACAGTTCCGAAAAGGCAAAAAAAAGCGCCCCGAAGGACGCTTAAATATTCACCTTTTCCAAAGGAGCTCTTGAGCTTCTAAGGTGAATCCGATGTGATGTGGTTAACCTTCGGATTTCTCCGACACTTGTTTTTCGGTTTTATCTTCGCCCTTTACCAGCCGCTGCGATTCAACGCGCAATTCATTCTTTTCGCGGGCTTCCTGCTGGGCAAGACGGAACTGCTGAGCCGCTTGCATGGAGCGCTCGCTGCCATCTTGGGCAAAGGCCAGGGCGCAAGAAAGAGTTGTGGCCACGAACAGGATCGATTTCACGAGCTTCATATATATCACCGGAAAATTATTGGGCGGCTCCAGAAGTCAGAATTCCTTTCTGTAGAGATTAGGTAAAGCATAACCCTCGCCTGCTAACAGCAACATGATCGCAAGATTACAATATTGTTATGCCAAAGGTAGCGGCAATCGTTCGGAGGATATAGATTTCCGAATCGTAATTCTTGGGCAACCTCCAGGTAATCCCCTCTTCATATAATGGGGATACTTACTAATAGAGGTTCACACTATGCGCCTTATGTCCGCACTGATAGCCACCTGCATTTCTTTAGCTTCTCTGCCATCCTATGCACTCAGTGGCGACTCCTTGGCTCAGGAGTCTATTGAGAAGCATCAAATTGCTATCCAGGCCTATGCAGATAAGAAAGACAAGCCCATGCCAGAGATTATCGAATACAAGTACGGCATGAAACTGGACGTAGTGAAAGTTGTACGACAGACACCGGATACAAAAAGCTGCCAGGTCATACCGCGACTTATGACTTATGAGAACTCAGCGGGTGAGCTAATGACAGTGCAGTACATGGCGCTAAGCGAATGCCGCAATAAACACTGACCCGATGAGCGGACGGCAAGGACTTAAAACGGCCTACCGGACTAACGCATTAAGTATTTTATATTCCGCAGATAAAGGCGCCTTGTATAGGGCGCCTTTCCTTTTGTTACTCAGCTATAACGTCACCATAGCGCCAGGCGTTATGGTTAGGGCGTTACAGGATGCTGAGTGGGTACTCGACTATCAGCCTGACTTCGTCTAGGTCAGATTCAAAGGCCGTAGCTCGTGTCGTGGCCTGACGCATTCGCAGTGACAAGTCTTTCATAGATCCTGTTTGGACGACGTACTTGGCCTCAATGTCACGCTCCCAGCGATGTTGATCGGTCAAGGGGTTTCCTTCTCCATCTCGACGCATATAGACGTTATTCGCATTCGAGTAATCCGCTCTGGTGCCCTTGGCGTAACGGGTCATGAACGACAGACCAGGCAAGCCAAACGGTGACATTTCGATGTTATAGGTGATCATCCATGATCTTTCCTTAGGGGAGTTGAAGTCGCTGTACTGGATCGAGTTCGCGAGATAGATCGAATCGGATTGACGCAGATAATCGAAGTCATCATCGCCTTGGTTACGCTGGTGTGAGAGCGACAGCGTATGTGCGCCGTACTTGACTCCAAGCTTCGCGCTCCAGATGTCGTTATCGAACTCGCCAAGAAGTTTTCTTCCTTCATCTTTTGCATTGTAGTAGTTGAAGTCAGCGGTGAGAGCAAGCGCGTTTGTGATGGGTTGAACATATGAAGCAGAGACGTAGGTTTGATCCCACGCATCTTTCAAACGACTTCCGTAAAGACTGAGGCTTAGCCGATCAGTCGCGTCATACTCGCCTCCGAAGTACCCAACCCATGGTGAGTCCACTGAGCCTGCATAAAACGTAGCAAAATCATCCTGCATCCCGCTGGACGCAGGCTGGCTCATTGCATGAAGGCGCCCTGCTTGAAGGGTCAAGTCGCTGATGCTGTTGTTCACAGCGGTCACCCCTCGGAAGCTCTCTGGGAGCAGGCGCGAATCGCCGAAGGACACGACTGGGGTCGTAGGGAACACGTCTCCCATGTTTACAACGGTATCGAAAGCCCGTGCCTTGATCGAACCACCCAGTTTTGTGTACTCATCTTCGGCATCGCCATTGCCATCAACCGGTAGTACGTCAAATGAGCTCCTGGCGCCGTTACGGCCTCCACCGGTATCGAGCTTGATACCCGTCATCGCAAACGCATCAACCCCAACACCAAAGGTGCCCTGCGTGAAGCCAGATTCAAATCGGCCAATGATTCCTTGTGCCCATGCCTCGGAATACCCATTGCCTGTGGGGCTTGACTCCCCCTTTCGGTGGTCACGGTTCATATAGAAATTCCGGGTGAGTACCGTGAGCGTACTGCCCTCGATAAATCCCTCCTTTTCCTCATCCGCAAAGCTGGTAACGGGTGTAAAACTGGCTGCTGCTGAAATCAAGGCCAGGGATAGTTTCTTCAAGTGAGTCATGTGCGCTCCGTTCGAATCGGCAGATTTTTGTCAATGTCGATCTGGCTTGTTTTGTTATGCGAGCTGCCAGCAGGCGCATTTTGACGAGTCGAACATAACGACGAGGTGGAGGTAGGATTACAAAAACGAAAGGCAGCCGCAGAGGAACGTATCCCCCTGGGGAACCTCGTAGGTCATGGACGGCGTGACGCCTTGCGTGCGCCGCTGGGGCGCGGCAGGCATGATAGGAAACCCGTACCACCTGGATAATCGTGACTATGGAAGAGCTGGTTTATACCTCGATATGCCAAAACAACGGCTTGATCATCTTCGATGCGCTCGGTGAAAGCGAAATGCAAACAGGATTGCGGCTTTACGAGGATTTGCTCGACCACTCCACCGCTATTGGCCGAGCGGGGTACTGCAGTTTCCACAAGATCAAAAGCAAGCAGATGTTGATTGCAGCACTGAGGATGGTGCAGACGGAATGCAGATCAGGCGTTCTCTTTCCCGTACTACATTTCGAGTGCCATGGAGATCCTGCGAAAGGAATCTTCCTGCCCGCCAGCAATGAATATGTCGGATGGGAAGAGCTTGTCTAGGAGATTGCGGCGATTAACCAGGCGACCCGTAATAACACGGCGGTAGTGCTAGCTGTATGCCACGGGTTGGAGATTTCAAAGCTTGTAAGCATCACGGCGCCTTGCCCATTCAACTATCTCATTGCGGCACCTGATGAGGTGCAAGCTGGCTACCTTCGAGACGTCATTCCAGCGTTCTACAAGTCAGTCGTTCAGTCTGGCGATTTGCAGGCAGGGCTTGCCTTGTTAGCTGCCCCTCTGAAGCTATTCCACTGCGGAGAATGGTTTTACCGAACCCTAGCCACTTTTATGGTGACCAGCTTCAACGCTGCAGGGCGTGCTGAAGTCGTAGAGCAGATCGTCACCGACCAGGTAGAAAAAGCCGGGTACCGTAATCGCGAAATGATTCGAGCAGCCCGAGCTAGAGCAAAAGCGTATGTAAAATCACCGCACGGCTTTTACAACAGGCATCGTCCATTTTCTTCCACGGTAAACTGCCCATTCCCTACGGGGATTTCCGCGCATTTGTGGAGCTCAAGCGGCACTGCAGGTAGACCCCGAGCGACAGGGCTGCCCTTATCACCACATGAGCCATGTTTATGCGCGGATCGACTGTGTAAACGAGCCCTTCTACCTTCGCCGAGCGATTCCGGTTAGACGACAGCAGCTCGGCTATACGCCGCCTCTAAATTCCACTTAATAAATTTTGAAGGCGTGTTGGCCGGACGCTTACGCAGACTCATCACTGCTGAGCCGCCCAGCTTACGGAAATGTAATTACGCCGTTTGTTCGCTTATGGCATCTTCGATGTATCAAGCGCACTAGCTATCTAAAGGGCAAACCCTCAGGAATACACTGCAGTGCGTGCACCTGACTCACAGGACATGAATCGGTATGCAATCCAAAACTTCTCGGCGCACCTTCGTGAAAGGTCTCACCGCAGGCGGAATTCTCGGTGGCTTAGGGCTATGGCGTACGCCTGTATGGGCGGCTCCAAGCTTGGGCGAGACCAGTGCCCTGTCAGGTACAGAATTTGACCTATTCATCGGAGAAACGCCGGTAAACATCACTGGCAATTCCCGTACGGCCATGACCATCAATGGTGGAATTCCGGGGCCTCTGCTGCGCTGGCGTGAAGGAGATACCGTGACCTTGCGGGTCAAGAATCGCCTCAAGGACATGACCTCGATCCACTGGCACGGGATCATTCTTCCCGCGAATATGGACGGTGTGCCGGGCCTTAGCTTCCATGGGATCGAGCCTGATGGCACGTACGTTTACCAATTTAAGGTGAAGCAAAACGGAACGTACTGGTATCACAGTCATTCCGGCTTCCAAGAGCAGGTAGGTGTGTACGGCCCGCTGGTAATCGAAGCAAAAGAGCCCGAGCCTTTTGAGTATGACCGTGAGCACGTGGTGATGCTTACTGACTGGACGGATGAAAATCCTGCTTCGCTGATGAAAACGCTGAAGAAGCAGGCGGACTACTACAACATCCACAAGCGGACAGTCGGTGACTTCATCCAAGACGTAGCGGACAAAGGTTGGTCAGCCACCGTCGCTGATCGCAAGATGTGGGCCGAGATGAAGATGAATCCCACTGACATCGCAGACGTCAGCGGCGCGACATACACCTATCTGATGAACGGCCTGGCTCCTAATTCCAACTGGACGGGCACTTTCAAACGCGGCGAAAAGATCAGATTGAGATTCATCAATGGGTCGGCCATGTCCTACTTTGATGTCCGTATTCCGGGCTTGAAGATGACCGTCGTAGCCGCCGATGGCTTGTATGTCAAGCCTGTGACCGTGGATGAGCTCAGGATCGCCACAGCTGAGACATTCGATGTGATCGTTGAACCGACTCAGGACGCTTACACGCTGTTCGCGCAGTCGATGGATCGATCGGGGTACGCCAGAGGCACCTTGGCCGTCCGGCCCGGTATGGCTGCGCCAGTACCTGAACTTGACCCTCGTCCTCTCGTCACCATGGCCGACATGGGTATGGCCGGTATGGATCATGGCGCGATGGGTGGTATGGGCGACATGGCTGGAATGGATCACAGCAAGATGGCCGGTACGGAAGGCAGCTCAATGCAGGGTATGTCGGGGATGGACGGCGGCGACATGAAAGGTATGAATCATGGCGCTACGCAAGACATGCCCGGCATGGACAGTATGACTGGGATGGATCACAGCAAAATGTCTATGGGTGGCATGGGAGAAATGCAGCAGCACCCGGCCTCAGAGTCCAACAACCCTCTCGTCGATATGCAGGCCATGTCGACGTCGCCAAAGCTTGATGATCCCGGTATGGGCCTTCGCGATAATGGCCGAAAGGTACTGACATACTCTGACCTAAAGAGCACGTTTGAGGATCCAGATGGCCGTGAGCCAAGTCGAACTATCGAACTGCACTTGACCGGTCATATGGAGAAGTTTTCCTGGTCTTTCAACGGCGTGAAATTTTCGGACGCCGAGCCTTTAAAACTGAAATATGGCGAGCGAGTCCGCATCGTTCTCGTCAACGACACGATGATGACCCATCCCATCCACTTGCATGGCATGTGGAGCGACCTTGAAGATGAAAACGGGCAATTCCTTGTCCGCAAACACACCATCGATATGCCGCCAGGTTCAAAGCGCAGCTACCGAGTGACAGCCGATGCGCTGGGACGCTGGGCCTACCACTGCCATCTCCTGTACCACATGGAAATGGGTATGTTCCGCGAAGTGCGTGTAGAGGAATAAGGAGCTGACTATGAGCAATTTCTTTTGCGGGACTCGCATGCATTCAGCTGTATTCACAGTTGCTCTAACCGCTGGTTTTATCCTGCCTGTAGCCGCTGAACCCGGCCAAGGCACGGAAGACGGGAAGATGCAGACAATGGATCACGGACAGATGCCGGGTATGGATCACGGCAAAATGCAGGGTATGGATCACAGCCAAATGGAGGGTATGCAGCCCGCCAAGCAGCAGACACAGACCAAAAGCCGGACTCCAATACCGCCTTTAACTGACGCTGACAGAGCCGCAGTCTATAAGGCGCCTGGTGGTCACGAAGTCCATGACACTGCTCTCAATACTTTTTTTATATTTGAGAAGCTGGAATGGCAGGACGCTGATGATGGAAGCGCGCTCAACTGGGAAGCCCAAGGTTGGATAGGTGGCGATGTTGATCGCCTATGGCTGCGCTCCGAAGGTGAGCGCACCAACGGAAAGACTGAAGAAGCCGAGGTTCAAGCGCTTTGGGGCCACTCCATCAGCCCTTGGTGGGATCTGGTCGGCGGAGTTCGTCAAGACTTCAAACCAGGCGACCCTCAAACGTGGGCAGCTTTCGGTATCCAGGGCATGGCGCTCTACAACTTCGAGGCTCAGGCTACTGCTTACCTGGGTGAAGGTGGCCAGACCGCTGCCCGGCTGGAAGGAGACTACGACATTCTCCTGACCAATAAGCTGATTTTGCAACCGACGGCAGAACTCAACTTCTATGGCAAAAACGATCCCCAGCGGGGCGTTGGCTCAGGACTGTCTGAAAGTGCGATTGGTCTGCGGCTCCGCTACGAAATCCGCCCAGAGTTCGCACCTTACGTCGGTGTGACTTGGAATCGGGCTTATGGAAAGACCGCTGACTACGCCCGCGATGAAGGCGAAGACAGTAACGAAGCACGCCTGGTGCTCGGTATCCGGGTGTGGTTCTAAATCAAACTTAGCGGCAACAATAATTATCTAACCTCATTACAACAGCTACGCGCTGTGAGGAGCCTTGCATGTCAGTATTTAAATCCTGTTTTGTGGCCGTCGCTCTTTCTTCCAGCCTTCTGCTCAGCGCAGTTGCCCAGGCTCACCCGAAGCTGCTGTCTTCCACTCCAGCTGAAGGCGAGAGCGGCCCTGCTCCTGCGAAGATTGAACTGCACTTTTCTGAAAACCTAGTTACCCAGTTTTCCGGAGCCAAGCTGGTCATGACGGAAATGCCTGGTATGTCTCACTCCCCTATGCCCATGAAAGCCAGCGTTGCAGGAAGTAGCGATCCAAAAACAATGATCCTGACTCCAGCTGCCCCCCTCACCGCTGGCACCTACAAAGTAGAATGGCGAGCGGTCTCCTCCGATACCCATCCGATTACCGGCAGCGTTACGTTCAAAGTGAAATAAGCATGGGCGACCCGTTGAATGTGGCGCTGCGCTTCGCGCTTTATCTCGATCTGATGCTCCTGTTCGGCCTGGCGGTCTTTGGACTGTACAGCTTTCGGGGTAAAGAGCGTGTGTCCGGAGCAGTGTTGCATTTTGGGTGGATACTGCCCGGCACCGCTGCTATAGGCATGCTTTTGTCCATAGCAGCTTTCGTGGTTATGACGAGCAACATGAGCGGCGCCTCCGATTGGACGGGGCTGCGGCCACACTTGGAAATGATGCTGTACGAGACCGAGATCGGCTTTAGCTGGGTGACGCGCATGATCTCGCTAGCGGTGGTCATTGCTGTCGCAAGCCAGAGCAAGCGATGGCCAACAGAGAGTCTATGGGTTGCTACCTTAGCTGGCAGCATCGCCTTGGCGACGCTCGCGTGGACAGGTCATGGGGCCATGGATGAGGGTGCCAAGCGGTTCTGGCACTTTGCCGCTGATATCCTGCATCTACTTGCCGCTGGCGGGTGGATCGGAGCTCTCGCGGCGTTTGGTTTGATGCTAAGGATGAAAAGCTCTGATCCAGAGCTACTCGTCCGGGTGCTGCCACGAGCGCTCAGCGGATTCGAAACAGCAGGCGCACTGATCGTTGGCACGGTCATAGTTACCGGCGTCGCTAATTATCTTTTCATCGTTGGGCCGACAGTGGTCGATGTCATATCGGGCACCTATGGTGTTCTTCTACTCGTGAAACTCGTGCTGTTCGTGGGCATGATCGGACTTGCTACCCTGAATCGTTTCTACCTGAGTCCTGCCCTTGAGCGATCTGCGCAGGCCGGTGATTACTCTCTGGCAGTGACTGCCTTGAGAACAAGCGTGGTGCTTGAATCGACCTGTGCTGTGGCCATCGTCGTCTTGGTGGCTTGGCTTGGGACACTGAGCCCGTCTATCGACATGGCTCAAGGGTGAGTTAAAAGCAGATCTGAGCGGTTCCAAATGCGGCTCAAAGTCGAACCAAGTCAGGCGTTCTTGACTTCAGGCTTTCCTGGGCTGTGGTGTGGTCGATGAGCTCGCCTGCTGCAGGACTACAACGTTTGAATGGGACGCAAAATTCTCCTCATGATAGGATCAAAAACTGGTCAGTCTGGATCAAGCGGTCGGCACGCATAGGTAACCCACAGACGTCGCTCCACATCCTGTCACGTGCATTCGACATCAGTCATTGCGGGCAGCCGACACCGCGTAGACATATGGAGAATGATTATGCGTGTTCCAATCCATCCTGATGACCTCGTAGCCGGCACCGGTTTTATTCGGCTTGCTAGAACCTTGAAGCGCGAGTGGCTCGGTATCGAACCGATCAGCCTGTCTCAGGCGAGCGAGTTGATGTCGAGGTGCCTCGGCTACTCGAATCTTCACGACATGAAGCGTAATGCCAAGCAAGGCAGTGCTGAATTCGCGCCTCTCGCTAACGTGATGACTCAATGCCTGGCTACAATGACGGCTGAGCTAATGGAATCTGGCCAATGCAGAGTACTCAACATTGGCGAGCTTCAGGAGCAGATTTTTCAATGGCCGTTCCTGCAATTGAGTACCTACCGTAACCACTACGGGCATGCGGACAATCGGGTAGTCGGTCAAGCAGTAAAGACTGAGCTCATTGATGCTTATATGGATACTCTAACGGCCAGGCCTAAGCAGCAAATGCCGGTGCTGCCCCCCCCATTCACGACTCGTGACCTGCAAGCGATGTTAGGGCATGTGCCACTAAATTCAACGTTCGATTATTTATCGATGACATCAGGCAAGTGTCTCCATGGTGTAGACGGGGCATCGCTGATGACGTCCGTTGACTGCTTGATCTGTAAACCGTTGATTCATTAAACAGGTCGTCGCTACGTGCGCCCGACAGCGATAAGGGTGATGCGGCACAGATATGGTGCCCGTGTACTGAGGTACAAACGCCCGGTTGATCACCGGGCGTTGTGCTTTCTGCTCTTAGTTATGCAGCCGACTTAGGAAGGATTGTCTGCTTCATGTGATGGCTAAGCCGCGAGTCGCGCTTACGCACCGACTACAGGGTAGGTTAAGCGCAAATACTCAGATTGCCGATTATATTTCTGTAAGCCGCCTGCTCGCTGCTTTGACCGTGTCTACCTCACCTCGACCTGCCTTCAAGGGAAGCTATCCGCAGGCTTCGAGACGATTACATTTGCGTCAGCTTGCGCATAGCGGCCAATTTGGTCGCACACTCGAAGGCCTCACAACCGGAGCCCAAGCATGAAACTCTTGGTAGCAGAAGACGAACCCAAAACCGGAATTTACCTTCAGCAAGGCTTGGTGGAAGCCGGCTTCAGTGTCGACAGGGTTGTGACAGGGACGCAGGCATTGCATCAAGCACTGAGCGAGACCTACGATCTCCTAATTCTGGACGTAATGATGCCGGGCATTGATGGCTGGGAAGTCATCCGAAGCATCCGCGCAGCCGGGCGAGCAGTTCCTGTGCTGTTTCTAACGGCCAGGGACGGAGTTGATGATCGGGTCAAGGGGTTGGAGCTAGGAGCTGACGATTATCTGGTTAAGCCATTCGCCTTTTCCGAGTTGCTTGCTCGCGTCAGAAGCTTGCTTCGCCGAGGTTCCGCCGCGCCCAACCAGACATCAATCAAGATCGGGGATCTGGAAGTCGATCTTCTGAAGCGCCGCGCCATGCGCTCTGGTCGCCGGATAAACCTCACGGCTAAAGAGTTTTCGCTACTTGAACTGCTGATGCGCCGTAGGGGCGAAGTTTTGCCAAAATCACTGATTGCATCGCAGGTCTGGGATATGAATTTTGACAGCGATACCAACGTGATCGAAGTCGCCATTCGCAGGCTTCGGGCCAAGATTGACGATGATTTCGACACCAAGCTGATTCAGACCACGAGGGGAATGGGCTACATGCTAGACACTCCCGATACAGAATGAGGCGAGCATCTCTTACCCTGCGGTTGAGCATGATGTTTGTCTGTGCTGTCGTCGCCGTGCTGGTTGTAGCAGGCTTTACCTTCGATGCGTTTAGCCAACATCATTTCAAGGCGCTCGACCGTCAGGCGATGACGGAAAAGCTCGAATCCATCCGGCAAATTATGCATGGCAAAGCTGGCTCCGCAGACTCATCAGAAGTCGTGTTGCAATTACAGGCGTTGCTTGGTGCTCATCAGGAACTCTCGGCCTCGATTACCACCAAGGACGGGAAGACGATCTTCGCGACCCCGAATGCAGTTGAGCATCCTCCTTCACACTCGGGCGTCCCTGGGGAAGACATGTGGGAGTGGACAGCTGGCGACCATATGTACCGAGGCATGCGGGCCCAGGTTCGCTTAGTAAACGAAGCCGAGCCACTGACCGCTTGGTTGAGTCTAGATATCACCAGCCATCTGCATTTCGTCGAAACCTTACGGTGGTGGCTGGTGATCGGGCTGACGATCAGTGCTTTGGTCAGCGCAGCTTTAGGATGGCTGGTGGCGCGCAGTGGGCTGAAGCCGGTAGCACAGGTGACCCAAGTTGCGGCCTCGATGTCAGCCGGATCGCTGAAAGAGCGCATCCCGATGGACGCGGTACCTCGCGAGCTTGAAAGCCTTGTCTCTTCGTTCAACGCCATGCTTGCTCGCCTTGAAGAGTCATTTGTTCGGCTGTCCAACTTTTCGGCTGATATCGCACACGAGCTGCGCACTCCGATCAGCAATCTGCGAACGCACACCGAAGTCATCCTCGCAAAAAAACGTGCGCCCGAGATCTATGAAGAGAATCTCTATTCCAATCTGGAGGATCTGAACCGGCTCTCAAGCATTATTGATGGCATGCTGTTTTTGGCCAAGTCGGATAACGGTTTGGTTCTGCCAGCCAAAGAGAAAATAGAGCTACGGCCGGTCGTCGAAAAGCTCTTCGAGTATTACCAGTTGCTGGCAGACGATACCGGGGTAAAGCTACAAGTCTCCGGGCATGGCGCAGTGTACGGTGATGGCACGATGTTGGATCGGATGATTTCTAATCTGTTGTCTAATGCGCTCAGATATACCCCACCTGACTCTGCGATCTCCGTCAGAATCAACCCAAATGGCGACATGATCAGCTTGTCAGTGCAAAACCCCGGCGAAGAGATAGCGGCAGAGCATTTGCCCCGGCTGTTTGACCGTTTTTACAGAGCCGACCCTGCCCGCAGAGAAGGCGCCACCAACAACGCGGGGTTAGGGTTGGCAATCGTAAAATCGCTGGTTGATGTTCATGGAGGCACCGTTGGATGTGCCTCCGGGGCAGGTCATACGACGTTTACGATCAGCCTGCCCGCTTGGGACAGCGATGCTCACCATCCGACCTATACCAATGCAGCGGCGCCCTCGCTGGGATAGGCGAGGTAACCACCGCTACCTTACAGCCGTAATGGCTCAGATGGATACAGGAGCGGGTATATGAGGATGCGGATCGTAGCCCACGATCTCAAAATCCTCGAATTTATAGTCGTAAATGCTAGCTGGCTTACGCTTGAGAACCAGCTTCGGAAGTTGGCGCGGCTCGCGAGTAAGTTGTAACTTCACCTGCTCAATATGGTTCAGATAAATATGAGCATCGCCCATGGTTACTACTACTTCACCCAGACCCAAATCACATTGCTGAGCCAGCATGTGAGTCAGGAAACTAACGCCAGCCAAATTGTAGGGATTTCCGAGCAGTAGATCGCTCGATCGAATATATAAATGCGCCGACAGCTTATTGTTGGCCACGTAGAATTGGTAAAGCAAATGGCAAGGCGGCAGTGCCATCTTTCCGTTACGAGCATTCTCTTGTGGGCTCACTGACTCATCGGGCAGGTACTCGACGTTCCATCCATGGAAGAGGATGCGCCGACTGTTCGGATTGGTCTTGAGCGTATGGACGACGTAGTCAATCTGGTTGATGGTCTTGCCATCCTGGGTCGGCCAAGCAGTCCACTGCTTACCGTAGATTGGCCCAAGCTCGCCGTCCTCAGTCGCCCATTCATCCCAGATTTTGACACCATTCTCCTTGAGCCATTTGGTGTTGGTGTCGCCGTTCAAAAACCAAAGCATCTCATTGATGATGCTCTTGAAATGCAGCTTCTTGGTGGTGAGTAGGGGAAAACCCTCTTCCAGATTATGACGGAACTGGCGACCAAAGACGCTCAGCGTGCCCGTTCCTGTCCGGTCGCCTTTCTCGACGCCGTTTTCCAGAACGTCGGCCAGCAACTCGTGGTACACCTTCATTTCGATTCCTCAAGATTTACGCTGACCATATGCAGCGCATCACGCAATTTTTGAATTTCAGTTTCCTGCTGTTTGATCGTCAATCGCTGCTCTTCGGTGACCTGGACGTAGTAGTCCCTGGACTCACGGACGGTAGACAACCGCTTATCGATCGAGGCGAATGAGCTCTCAGCTTCCTGGAACCTATTAAACCAATAAAGCACTTCCAGTCGGCTCTTTTCAAGCCGTTGCATGAGAATCGTCTTGGGATCCTGCTTCTTCTCTGCCTTGACCCGTTGAGCAAGCACCTCCATGCGTCGAGTGTCCTTGATGGCCTCAAGACGCTCCAGGGGCCATCGGCGCTGCCTAATAGTGTTGCGATGAATGCCCGTGATCCGACCGAGCTCGGCAGCTGTAGGCTTCAACGACTTGTCAGAGGCGATCTGCATGATCCCTTGAGCCAGCAGCTCAGTGTTCTTGTCGAAGTCGTGCTTATTTTTGTCATCAAAAGCTTGGCCGGTCATACTTCAACCTCCTCGCCCAGATACTCTAAGACGCCTTTGGCTTCTTCCATGGCGGCACGAAGCTCTTCTTCGACCTGTGCCGACGTCGGAGAACTCAATGCAAGGCTGTTCTGGACATAGACTTCCCGCCATTTCGGTGCATGAACCTTAGAGACCACGGCGTTCTTGCAACGGATGGGATTGCAACGCAACGATCCAATGCAGGGCAGCGACTCATCATGCTCCTCACGCTTCATGCCGTAACAGAAGCCCTGACCAACGTTGATGATCGCCAGACGCTTCTTCACCATCTGGGTAATGATCTGCTCCTTGGTGTAACCAGCAGCCATGTACCCATCAAATACCTTCTTCATCCGGGCCTTATGGATTTGCGCATTCGGGCCGGCATAGTTTCCATCGGGATCGCAAAAGCTCGTGATGTACTCTTCCTCTGCCATTTGGAGAGGCGTCTTTCCACCCGAGCGACCTCCTTTGGAAAGGATTGCCGCGATGGCGCCATAGCCGAGCGAGACTTCACTAAACGCCTTGTTTTGACCCGCCCCACCTACTAGGTCGCCAAAATGCTTCAGCTGGTGAGAGATAAAGGGCAACCCAAGCTCAGCCCTGGCCATATGGTGAGCCAGGGTATGGCGCAAGGTGTAGGGAGAAAATGTAAGCGTCTCATATTCCTCGTCAGTCAGAATCTCCTCGAAGAACGCCCGAAATTGAAATGTGATACCCGTCGAGGTCATCGATGTCGGCTCTGCTCCTTGAGCAACGGTGTCCACGTTAGAAAACAGGTATGGGTTTTGTTTGACCTTTGCGATCAAACACGCAGCACGAATCGCGTCGCGCACGATGGGAATAGCGATCCACTTATCGTCAAACAACTTTGCCAATCCTTGGCGGTGCTTGATTACGTTGCTGATCAGCAGCCAATAATCGTTCTCTTGCTCTATGCACGATTCAACCAAGATCTCGGCGAGCTCTGAGGGGCGCATACCCGTGTACTGAGCCACAAGGTAGCAGGCACTATAGGAAACAAAGTTAATGTACTGGCGAAAATCATCCCCAAGGTGCACATCGGTAAGCTGGATCAGGTTCACAGGGGCTTTGAAAGTATCTAGGTACTGATCCGAATGAAACTCTGGTCGCACCTGAACCATCGCCTCAGACATCGCGTGAAAATCATAGCCCTTCCTGCGAAGCCGCAGCGCTACGTAAAGATCGAAATTGTAACGCGACAGCCCCTGAGATTTGCCCAAGGAATACTCCTTGGCGGTTTGACGAGTCAGGGCAACCAAGTCATCGACAGGCTCGCCCAGTACGCTCAGGAAATCGACGACAGCAAACGAGGCTTCGCGGGAGGCCTTCTCAAACACATCGCTTGGAAGGATTCGATATATTCTGTCAGCCTCTTCGGTGTGCTTAATCACCTTGGCCCAAGACAGAGACTCAAGCTCAACATAGGGTAGAGGCTTGTCGAAAATCTGCTCCTGGAGAAAAGGCGACCTGACCAAGTTGAAAAATCTTTTGATATCAGGGCCAAAAGCGTGGGGGTGAACAACGGCTGCGGCACGATACATGCCAGCATCGAAATACGTCAGACCATGGTAACCAACCTCGAAGAACTCATCCGTCATGAGCTGGCGCGCCTGCTCTGACATCGAGCTCAGAAAGCTCAGGCCCGCCTTGATACACGGGATGACGGTATTGGCCTTGACGTTTCTCCCAGAATTCGCCAGTGATCTTAGGCTGGAAGGTATCTTCAGCCAGCAGTACATGGCGACCTTCACTTCGAGAATTGCTGACTGGTTAAGCGCTGGGTACAGCTCGAAGTTCAACCGCAGCTTGGCGCCCTTGATGTTTCTGGCAGCATTAGGGTAGTCATCATTGAAGTCCCAAATCGGATCACCAAGCGTAGAGCGTTTGCTTACCGGCAAAGCCATGAGCGCGTTGTACCAAGAAAGCATTTCCAACGGCACCCCGCTGGTTCCAGAGCCTTCCCGCTGGATACCGACCAAAAGGACATGCGCCACATCCCGCCATTTTTTGTAGGCTGCAAGCTCCGGAAACATGACCTCACTCATAGCGCGACTCCTTCTGTGAGGATATTGGTCTGAAGGTTTTCAGAAAGTCGCTCGGCTTTGGCAAGCTCTTCTGCTGAGAAATCCGACGTCTCTGGATCGAGAATGCTGTTAAGCACGTCAAGGTTGTCCAGGATAACGACTCCATAGGGCGTATCGAGCACCCGATTGACCTCGATCATGCGATGGTAGTCGCGCCGCCTGGCAAAGAGCTCTGGCAAGTGGGAGACGGTGATGATGCTGTTACTGCACGAAAGGCATTTGTTGAACAGCGTGCAAGGCTTACTGGGGTCGTAGCCCGTGAGGCTTTTGATAAAATCCGGTGGATCGAACACGTTCATGCACGTAACACTTCCAGTTTCCAACGGCATACTCTTTGGGGTGGGCTCGATTGTCCGGGTTGGAATGATAGTTGCCGTTTCGTTCAGGGTGTCTTGGTGCATCTCATGGAGCACTTTATTCAACATCCTGCGCGCCATGGGGTTGAAATCCATCTGATCTAGATAAGCCATAGTGGTGCTCAGGCTCTTATGGCCTAGCAGGGCCTGGATTTCACGAGGGGACACTCCACGCTCAATCAGCTCACTCACGAAACTTGGCCGGAAGCGGGAGGGTGACAGTCTGAGCCGCTCACCTTCCTCGTCAACTAAGCCATGATCAACCGAAAACCTTTCCAAGATCTTATTAAGTAGGCTTTGGCCGGAGTTTTCGACAGAGTCGATCACGCCAAATTTCCTTGGAGAACTTGATCGATAGATAAATAGTTTATTGCTTACTAACGCCGGAGCCTCCATACGGATATGACGAGTAAGGAACTTAACATCATCGAAAATCTGCTTTACGGCCCGCCCTTGAGACATAGTCAACCATGAAATTTCCGCATGGAAAAGATCAAGAGGATACATCTTTTCACCTTCAGACCTTTCCTTCCAATAGAGTAAACAAGGCCGATCTGTCAAATCATGATTCTCAATAAAGTCATCCAACTCAAGCCCAACCAGCGAGTCTGCGTTCATGCCCGTAACCTGAGCAAGCCTAGCCATGTAGGGAGCCAGCACTCGACTATCAACTTGATAAAGAACGCCCCAATCTTTATAGATTTGAAATATCGACATCGATGATTTCGCGACTATGCTGATGAAAGCTTTCTCGTAAATATTTCCCTGATCGACAGAGTTAAAACTTAGGGGCTTACACGCTAGCTTGTTTTCAAATATCCATCGAGCATTATCGAGCTCCGCACACCCTCTGCGAATTTTCCCACTATCTTCGAGAGGATCTTCACCTACGCTGCCCAGCGTATAGGGTTGTGCTAGACGGTTAGTTTCTGCAATTTCTTGCACAATGGCATCGGCTATGCGAGCCCGGATGGGTGCTGCATAAGGTTTGTATTTATCGGTTTCGCGTTCTGTATCGAAGCCCTGCGCTGGCATGAAATTAGTCAGCCCCAGGCCTTCAATCTGGAGTGCGCGATTCATCATCTTTCGAGCCGAGCTCATCATCGAACTGCAGTGACTAGTCGACAACAGGCGTTCTATTATCTTTTCTTCAAGATAACCTCTGAATTTTGGAAGCGTGTAAGGTGTCACCAATTCACGAACATCTTCAAGACCTGTATAGCCAGAAGCCTCAAGAAAATTTCGATAGTATTTGAAAGCCTCAATGAAGTTATTCTGGCCTGAACTGCTACTACTCAGCATCGATGAGACGCTAAACAAATGAAGTAGGTGGTCAAATGGCCGCTCAGGCTCTGGCAGTGCAATATCGGAAAATATATGTATGTGGGTCGTGCGCAGTGCTCGGAAAGCATCTTTCAACGACTCCGTTTTTTCGACCGGCTTTTTCGAGGCAATGCGCTGCTCGACAGTCTGGTAGTTTTCGTCAAGAACACCGAGTTCTCGCAGATCACTAAGAATCTCCTCTAACGTCTGCCGCACAAGTTCATAGTTTGTCCTTGCACCAGAGAATCCCGCCAGCTCAGGAATTTCACTTATGAACCCCTGATATAGAATGGAATTAGCATAAACGGGAATGGATAGCTGCTCTTCCTTGGACATACCCTCGTACCAGGCCAAGAGCCGTCGCCGCCACTCGCAAGCCCCTGAAGGATGCCCTGAGACGATTATTCTTTCGGCACGCATTGCGTCTAAGACCGGCTCGAAGTATGAAGATCTTTTTGAAATTGCAGCCGGGCTCAGATTGGTCTGTTCAATCACATAATTAGCGGACACAGCCACGCTAGCGTTTGGGCTTAAGCGAACCTTAAGCAATGATGCCCGATCATCTGTTGCACGGGCCACAAACGATTCGATGACTGCATCTACCTGAGCACTATTCAACCGACTACTCATTTCATATCTCCAGCATCAATTCTCAGGCGCGTCTGTTGGGAAAGCTCGGCCATCTCACCTGCTTTCGTTTTGGTTTCAGTGCCAGGGCGGACGAGCTTTTGATAAAGGTCGTGAGGAATCTGAGTGTAGGTTTCCGACGTTGTGAGCCGCGAGTGGCCCAGCGTCTTCTGCACGGCGACCATCCGATCAAGGAAATCAGTACCGATGTCCGGCGTCCTGAGCAGGGCGTAGGCGTTTCCGTGGCGCAATTTGTGAGGGGAAATCATCCTGTCGATCCTCAATAGATCAAGGGCACGCTTCGAGGTGCGCTCTAGGAGCTTTGAGATCGAGCGAGCAGTGTATTGGCCACCCTCAGCGTTCAGGAAAGCGGGGGTGTCCTCCGCATTGCGGAATTGGCCTTTGTACATCCTGTATAGCGGGGAGGAGTGGTACTTTTTTACGCGCAGCAGGGTAGCTCGGCTCACTAACGTGTCACGCGGTTTGAAAGAGTCTGCAGAGCCCTTGCTGCCATCGATACGCATGGGGCAGTAATCAGCATTGACGCTGACAGAAGCACCAGGCGAGACGAACAAGGTGTCTTGGAAACGAAGGGCGTCATCAATCGCCTTCAGAGTTACTCGCGGGACTTCTGAGCGTCGCACGCCGGTATCGTAGATGAACTGCAGCAGGCAGCGTTCACGCTCACTTTGCGTGGCCAAGATGAGCTCTCTGAGGTTGTCCAGCGAGCAGGCGATCACCAATCTCTTGTTTGGCCGGGGCGACAGCAAGCCACCTACGTAGGGGTTAGGCCCAGTTCGAGGAGCCGGAAGATCATCTACTCCTCGGCACAAGGACTTGTTGAAGAAAGCCATCAGGGATGAATCGCGGTTGCGCACAGTCTTCTTCGAAATCTCCTCGGCTTCACGGATGTGAGCAAAGTACTCCTCGATAACGTGAGTCCGGATTTCCAAGAAGGCTGAGTCGCGCTCACAGTCTGCGAACTCACGACGCCCCATCAGGTACTCATGGAAGTACCCCAGGTTCCTGCCATAGGTAAGGGCTGATTGCTGGGAGATCAGAGCGTTCCGGAGCTCGTGGGATAGGAACCCCGAGATCAGAGGCATCAGACGCTCATCGTCATCGAAGACGGCTGCCCCTGTAAGCTTCAAGGCTTCCTGAGTCTGGTACTCATTGGAAACATCGTCCCGCCTGGTCGGGGACTCACTGAGATCAAGAGGTTGACCCCGTACTGCTACTACCTTCATTCCTTCCACTCTCCTCAAAACGGCCCGCACTATACACAATGTGCATTAGCGTTGGGGCACAATAAATGAGCCTGGAAGGTAAAGCTTTGCTACGCAGCCATTGCGTACTGTGCAGGTTCTTGAAGGGGGTATAAAAGGCCCAGATCGTTGGAGCGGATGTACAGTGTCAACGAGATCTCGCGGGTTTCCGGGTTGGGATGGAACTGGTACAGCAGATGGCACGGCGGCAGCGCCATTTCATCGAGCTGGGCGCAGTTCCAGCCGTGGAACAGGAT
>Ga0308164_10000567_pt1 | contig 57520 bp, 46 predicted proteins | sample PhyTR2_FD_201031 | JGI IMG/M metagenome (GOLD analysis project Ga0308164, IMG submission 201031) | Phyllosphere microbial communities from UC Gill Tract Community Farm, Albany, California, United States - DLSLT.R2 | ecosystem: Host-associated > Plants > Phyllosphere > Unclassified | place: USA... | reverse complement strand
GCGTCTCGACTGGTATCTGTGCATCGGGGCGGCGAAATGTTGAGTTCTTGCGAGGCACCCCAGATCTCTGATCCGTTTGCTGCTAATGCAGAGCTGACTTTCGTCAAGCTGCCTCCAACACTACTGTCCGTAGTGTCGCCATCGATACCGAGTCGATTTCCTCCTTTTAGATAGTGAAACGTTCAAAACGGTTTTCCCGTCGTAATTACGTTGAAGTGAATGAGTGTTTAAAACCGTACTGACACGGACTACATGTTGGTCAGATGGTAGTAAAGCGTTGAAAGCCACGTCGTGCGTGGGTTGAGACGTTATGCGCTACGCGCGTCACTTGGTAGTGTCTTCGCCACTTCACAAGTGACGCGCGCTCCTCTGCTCCTAATGAGACTCACGTAAGCGGCCAAATGTACCCAATGGCCTTATACGTGCGTTCAAAAGTCGCATCGTTAGCAACTCGTCATAAAAGATAAGAGAATCAAACCGTTGAAGCGTAGAACATCGCCATGGCGAGCTCTATAGCTGAAAAACGTAATACATACGTTATTGGTAAAAGGAACCGTACCAGGACTGGCGCGGTTGAGTCGCAAATGAACCTTCATCACTGCCGTGATCTCCGTTCTCAAAGGGTAAACGGAGGTACCGCCACATGGGCATCCTCTTCCAGGCTACGAGGATATTGTGACCACCCGAAGGCGTTTCTCACAGGTCACATGAAACATTGGATGGCACTCACCCGAAGGCGTCTCTCACAGAGCGCTGAGACATTGGATGGTCGTCCGAAGACGACGATACAACTCGAGTAGGGTAAGCGATCCTATCGAATCCCGTCAATCACTTGACTTGATTTCGTTCGCTGGCTACAGTGTATTACACTACATAAAATTGCATTACACAAAAAAGGAAATAACATGAAAGTACCTTCATCCTTTCGTTTCCCTGAGCGATTAATGAATAGTTTAAAGGCTCGTGCAGAGTCACGAAATAAATCGCTGACTGAACATGTTCAGACTGTCCTGGAAGCAAGCTTGGACAACGAAGACTTTGAGAAGAAACATTACTTTGAGCTTATGGAGAATCCAGATAAAAGCATTTCCGACATTTACATAAAACTCTTCAGTACAATAAACACTCAGACAACGCGCTTAAGCCTGTCTGAGCTAAAGTTCATTATACACCACTGCCATCAGGCCTATCTCTTTCACAGCCATGCTGTTAGCAATGATTATATCAAGGTAATTATTGACATATCATTAGAGCTAGTTACTGTTTCAGTACGTGAAAATATTACCTTTGATAAACATTATGTCTACCGTTGTTTTGATCTATCAGATGAAAACCTGGATGAAACTATCAGCAGTATGAAATCAGTTATTAATAAATGCATCGATGGCACCTACGCCGAATATTTAACCCGCCCATTGGAAAGTGGAGCATTTAACTTTGCGCAGTACCCAAAAGAAACTATAGATTTAATATTTACCAAAGCAAGATTGCAAAAACTATTCCCTCTTGTTACACGCGGAATCATTCAAAAAAACAAAGATAAATGGAGAATAAAAGAACTTTCTCAAAACATCCCTTCGCATAGAGTGGATTTTTGCGTCGATGATTTAAATTTTTCTATAGTTTGCCATGGCAGCGAACTAAGATATGATGACCCTGCATCCGTTTTCTTTGTTATCGAAGGAAAGCACTTTATCAAGCCATATTCATTAAAGCCCCTACTTGCGATCATTCGCTTAGTAAATCGGGACGAACTAGACGATTTTTCCAGAACGTATAATGACTCTGATAAAGTAACTATCTGGCCACCGTACTCCACTGATAATAACGGAACGATAGACATAGATTCACTCAGGTTAATATACACATCAGAGCTCTACAATGAATTTAAAGAGAAGTTCCTGAAGGCTATCGCGGACGAAAAAATGTCAGTTATACTTAACGCAATGAAGATAATGCATGGGGATATTTGACCTTGCTTGCCTATTTTGGGGGGCTACCAGTGCCTTTACCTTTATTGGGTATTCACCACCTTACTTTGAAGATGTAAACCTATTTTGTTGTTCCACCTGCTGATAAAGCTCTCCAGTCTGGGTAGGATCATGTAGCATCTCCGAACACAAAAAAGCTTGTTTGCTTGCGGTCTGAGGACCGAGTGAATAGCAATTGGTTATTATTCAGGCTATGATGAGGTCAGGCTATCACCTGGCTAAGGAGTGATGATGAACGAAACAAGACAGCACCACGCCTATCAGCGTGGAGTACGCATGGCAAGCCTGTGGAAGCGTCTTAAAGGTACGATTTTGAAATGGGACTCGTTCTGGCTGACAAAGGCTCGTAAATACAAACTACCTGCCTGGTTAGGTCATATGCCTGTCGCCGTCGCATTACTGGTTTCACTCATCATTATGTTGGTAGGTGGCGCGATCATTACGGGCGCTCTGCTTTTCATCTGGGCGATCGCGTTCATTCTTCAACAAGTCGATCAAACAGACTCTCATGAGAATGACGCCAACTATTTTGATTCACGCACCGACAATGACGCTTTGGCAGAATACAGAGATGGCGATCAAGGTTATGGATTATATTGCGGATCTTACCGAATAGATCTCGATGATGATTGATAAGGGATGAGCTAGCATCCCTTATCAAGGTGAATATGAATTAAAGTCTTGCTGATTTTTTCAACGCATCTACAGCTTGCCCACCTGTATCATGAGCTTTCTTTGAACCTGCATTTACCGCATTACCAATCGCTTGCCCGACACTCACGCCAGCCCATGACAACGCACCAAGCCATACCGCAGGTAACACTACAAACATTGTCCCCATCACCAGGTTCATAATCAGGTCATCGGCACTATTCTGGAACCCGGCTACATTCCAGCGGCTGTGCGAGTCCGAACTGTACAATGCCTCCAGTAACCAGCTGTCCAGCCAACGCGCCAGTTCCCACCAGAACGTCAGGAAGTTCAGCGCAAACACCACGAACGTCACGGTAATCACCGTCTTGTACTCGTAGGCCGCAAATGCCAGGATGAGCGGCACCATGATATACACCGCCATCAGCAGTACCGCCTGCACCATCGGCAACGCCTGACGCATGGCATCAAAGGCCGGATAGGCCGCCAGGCTCCCCAGCGCGGTTCCGCCCAGTGACGCGAGCCGGTTAACCGAGTTGTCCAGGGTAAAGTCTGCATTGCCGCCGTAGCCGGCATAAGCACGTCCGCCCTGGGAGACCATCAGGTTGTCCGGGCTGACCAAACGACGTATCACGGCTTCCTTATAATCCGCATCCGGTTGCCCCATCATCTTCAGCGCAGCAGACATCCGCAGCATGACGCCCGGGTCAACCTGTTTCACCACGCGAGCCTCCAGCCCCGTCTCGCCGGCTGACCACCACTCGCTGCAGGTTGGATATCCCCCTCGTCCGGTGTTTGGCCGGCCGCTGTCCCGCCCCTCATTCCAGGGGAAACTGGCACGCGGCGTTTTAGACTGCAGGTTGTTGTAGTACCCACCGTTCAGGAAAGTTTTCGACCCCAGCCACTCGATGTCACGCAGGGTGGCTTTGTCCGTCGTCTGGCCCTGGTCACGGTTCTGCCAGGTATACAATGCCAGCGCGTAGCAGTCATTGGTGAAGTCCTGCAGCTCCTTCGCGAGCCCCGGGTTGTTGACCCGGCTGTGCTGGACTTCAAAACGGACCTGCCGCAGATCAGGCCTGCACGGAATGGTGGCCACGGCCGCCGACGTGATCCCCTTCGACAGCTTATGCACCACCAACCACCACACCGGCACCTTCGCCGTCTGGCCGTTCATACTTGACATGATGTTGGCGTAGCCCGTTTCATCCGGCTTCTTCGGTGTCCATGTCCCACAGGTCGCCGCCCGGCTGCTGTCGTACTTGATGGTGTCGAGGCTGACATTCATCAGCGGCAGACAGCAGGCCAGCATCACAAAGAATGCCCCGTAGAGCAGGTTTTCGATGCGTGGCAGGGACAACATCCCTTTGTTGCCCTCATCCTCCCCTTCCTCACGCACCTTCAGCCAGATGGCTGCCACCTTGAACAGCAACGGCAGCACAAACAGCCCCGTACTGACCAGCAGCTCCCACAGGCCATTGTTAATCAGCCAGCCAAGCAGCGTCAGGAAATACTCCAGATAACTGTTGGTCATCATAATGACAGCCCTCCGCCAAAGAGACTGTATTCACAGGCCAGGGCAAATACCGCGCAGGCGATGGCCATGCGCTTGAGGGGTTGCCGGTATGCTGGTTTGCAACCCGGCGCGTGCCAGATTTTCCAGAACCCCCAGGCCAGCGCGGCGTAAAGCGCCAGGCGCCAGCTCAGCCAGCCATAACGGGTGCTCTGCACCCAGTCACGCAGCGCGGCACTCTCTCCCGGGTGATTGACACCCCAGTGAGCCATGCCCAGCGCGACTATCACCGCTAGCACCAGCATGCCCAACATTTGCAGAACACGCTTTGCCCGCCGACCAAACCGGCGCACCCTGGCGGGCGTCGCCGCTTTTTTCTCTGTTCCGGTCATTGATTCATCCCCACGATTACTGGTCGCTTTCCGGCACGGCCAGCTGGTTGAACTTGGTATCAGGGCTGTCAACCGACTGACGCTGCGGGTTGGTTTCCGCCCGGTTGTTCTCCCTGTCGATGATGGTCAGTACCGCGTTACGCGCAATTTCACGCTTCATCTCCATCTCGTTCTTGAGCGCCGTGATCTCACGATCCAGCGCCTCGATACGCCGATCCCCTTCTTCCATCGCGACTTTCTGCGCAGAGGCGTTCGGCTCAGACATCCCGGTGGTGATCATGCGCCGCATGATAAAGGCCGTTTCGATGGTATCCGCCATCGCCAGTTCACTGGCCAGGCGCCCAACTAGGGCGGCATTATCCGGATCGCGCTGCAGTGCCTTGATAACGCCGGCAGTCACCGCCAGGCTACCCGTCTTGAGTTTGGCCAGGTTGCCCGCGGTGGGTTTTTCTGCCCCATTGACCAGTCTGGCCAACTGCTCGTTATTCGCTTTCGTCGCCTCTTCCAGCATCGGCGCAAAACCCGTACCGGCGACGGTACTGCCGGGCTGTTCACTCCCTTCTCCACTGGTGCATTGCGCTGCGTCCTTGCAGGTGCGCAGCGAGGTGTCGCCCAACACCTTCACCACTGCTGCTGCCGCTTCTTCACTGCTGGCATATTTGGTACAGGCACCGCCGGTGCAGCTGCTGCCGGATACGCTGGAGGTGCTGGCGACCGGCAACGCATTCATCATGTTGTAGCCGGCTGCAGCCAGATCGTGCGTTGGCTTGATCGCCGGCTGACCGGCGCCGCCGCGCTTCTGCCCACCAATCCAGGTCTGGCCGGATTGTCCGGTCACTTTCTCGGTGGCGTTCATTGATCGGATCGCATCCGCATCCCCGTTGTTGACCAGGCTTTTGGCCTCCTCCATCGCCGCCGCCTGGCTCCAGCCACCGGTATCCACCATATCCATCATCCGTTTGGAGAGGTTCTGGCAATTGAGCTGGGCTTTGTCGAATGCCACATTGGCCTGCAATACCCCGTTGGTCAGCATTTCATACAGGCCCGGGTTAGCACGCTGGATAGCCATCGCCGGCAGACTGGCTACCGCACCGGTAGCGCCTTGAATAACATTACCCATCAGGCTCTTGAACCCGTCCGTCACGCCATTGAGCTGGTTACCGATGGTGCTCTTCAGGTCGAAGTTGCCGCACATCAAATCCGAGCTCCAGCCCAGATTCATCCCCAGGCGCTGCATATTGCCACGCGTCGCCGGCTGCGATATCACCGAGCCTCCGCCCAGGGAATAGAACAGCTTGTCCGAGACTGCGCCGCTGGCGCTCTTCCCGTACGCCACGTTGCTGTCATTCACCTGGGGCAACGAAATGCCAAACAGGGTGCCGTTATCGTCATTGTCGTCAGCGTGTGCGTTCACGCAGGCCAGTGCCAGGCTGCCGGCAATCAACAGGGACAGCAGACTGCGCCGTCCCCAGAGAGATTTATTCATCGTGTTATTCATCATTCATGCCTCAAAAATCCGTGCTGTAGAGGAAACGCTGCCCGCGGCGCTGGCAGCAGCTGTAGGGTTGCCACAGGGCAAAGGCAGCGTTCGCATCCGCAGCCGGCGGATGGTCGCCATCTGGGAACACGGCGCAAGACTGGCTGAGCTGCGGCGGCGCCAGGCGCTGCCATTTGTGGTTGCGGGTTCCGGTATTTTCCTGAACGGCCCCTGGTGGCCAGTACCCTTCCGAGCGCTGGCCCATCAGGGGCTGGTAGACGTGCGGCTGACCAGAGCGAGTGATGATGTCCGCCACCCGCTGTGCCACCAGAGCCCCCGCCTTGTCGTCATCGACCTGAGTCACAAATCCCGAACGGGGGTAGACGTTGCCCCACATATTCGCGGCCGCCTGACTGCCGACCTCGCGCTGGCCAGGCACCAATGCTTCGGGATAGAGGGATTCCGGCATGCCAGTACGCCATGCCAGGCTGTCCAGCGTGCTGAGGAAATACGGCACGAAGGGGGTCGCCGCACTGCGGCATGAATAGCCGGCAATGCTGCCGCCAATCAGGGTCGTCGCCGGATGACCAATGGCATCGGCATACTTGAAGTGAAGGTTGGTTTTACGCTGCCCGGGAGTTTTCAGCTCATTGTTGCCACCGCCGGCAGCAACACCGCCCAGTGCGCTGGTGATACTGCTTTCGAGTCCGCCGGCGGCCTGACTGACCATCGACATCTCACGCCACGGGTTGCCTCCTGGAGCGTTGTACGCTGATACCACCGCCTCCGGGATGAAATGGGAAACTTTGACCGAAGTTCGGACAGTGCAGCCGCCCCAACTGCAGAACAACCAGTAGCAAATACCGCTGACGCGCCAGCTGATGCAGGACTGCGACACCGCACTGGCAACAATCTGTGCGCTGTTGAGCGCGGCATTCGCCGCCGGCACGCCGGCCGCAGACAGCATCATGGCCACACCGAGGGATTTAAGGGTCAGCCGGGGTTGTCCGGAAGACGCCAACTGCAAGGGAAATCGTTGCATGTCACTGGCCCTCCAGTGACTTCGCGCGCAACGCGGTGGCCCGGGCGATATCAGCGGTGCCATACACCACATCCCGATCGTCAAACACGACAGCGGGGACTTTTTTGACGCCCAATTCCCAGGCGCGCACCACCGCACGGTAAACCGTGGCCAGCTCCTGTTCATGCGCCTGCCATTGTGGTGACTGCAGTACGGCTTGCGCCTGCCGCTGCGCTTCATCCGGGTTCGACGACAGTGCGCCGAAGAGCTGCGTCTGCAACTGCTCCGGACCGTCAAGATAAATCACGGTCACGGAGGCATCATTATTCGTCGGGGGATGGTGGGAATCGGTATACAGTACCGTGCCGGCAAGCACCGATGCCGGCATCAGCAGAGGGAACAACGTCAGCAACGTGCTGATTTTCATGGCGTGCACTCCTGCGTGGATAGAATCCACACAGGGTGCTATGAGATGGTCAGAAAGGCAGCAAAGAAGTCTTTATTGATTTCTAAAAATTTTTCTTCCCCTACGGGGTAGGTCCGTAGGGGCACGCTGATACTTGCTTCTGATATCTCAGTTGATTATCGCAGGGGGCTAGCCCATCGAGTCTGCGACTAGCGTTGCGAAAATGTGAGAAATCACCGCTACATTCTCTTCACCCGATTGCAGCAGCAAGCTCGGGGAGGAAAACTATACATAAAAACAATAAGATGGGTCAACAGGCTGGGGGTTTTATTAGTCATCGTATTGGAAGCGTATACTTATTTTTTCTTCTGGTATATCAACGGTTATTTCACATTTAGACCAGATAGTTTTCCCATTTGTTAAGTTGTTTTCTACAAAAAATTGCTTATAAGCAACCAAAGCATCCGTTAAATCTGCGACAGCCCTACCATCAGGATCAAACCAGTCCAGATCACCATTCTCATCAAGGTAGTCAAACTCATATGTGCCACCATCGTCATCAGAGAAAACCTTGGCCCTTACGATTATCTTTTGAGCATTATGAGGACCACAATCAAATAAAATTTGACCTATTTTTTGTTCAAGATCAGTGTGTTGCATCATTTCCCTCCCGGAGAGTTTTTGAAGTCAACATTCACAGGTCTGCCGCCATCAATTGAGTATTTTACGATTACCCTATCAGGTCTAGTATTATTACCTGAATATATAGGTTGGATATTAACATCAACTTTTTTACCATCCTTCAAAGCTCTAGTCCACGTATTCTCCATCTGTTTCCACGCACCTTTGTTAAGATTGCCATCCATCGGAACCAGATTTAACTTTTCACCAGGGCCATGAAAGATACTGGCGATTAAATGACCACCCTCGTCACCGAGATTGCCACATTTACCTGCTTTGCATTGCTGATAACCATTTCTATCATTTTTAGATAGGCTTAGTGATGCACTGACATTAGTGGTTCTGGTTAACTCATCTGTATGATAAGTCTTATTCCCATCGACCTTATAAACAGTGTTCGGTTCCGGCTTATTCATCGCCTTGTTCCAAGCTCCTTTCTTACCGGAGTCCACAACAACGATATTCTTACCTTCAATGCCTGAGATTGGTTTACCGCCTTTACTCATTCCGCTGGTAACCGCTCCCAACGCGGCACCGGCCAGCAGTTCAGCCTGCTGTTTGTCGATGCCGTAAATACTCTGGAGCCGTTGAGCAAATTCGGTGCTTGACACAACCCCTTCAGCTTCGATCTGTTGTGCCAGCAATGAAGACATATCATTCTTCATTTTTGACGGCACATCATCACCTAATGCACGATCTATCGCTTCACGTACCAGCATTCCGTTGGCAGGGATATCACCGTATTTTTCCTTACAAGCGGATGGGTCTGTAGAACATACAGCGATCAGTTCCTGCTGCTGCTTCAGGCTCAGACCTTCCATTTCTTTCACGATCTGACTGCAGTCACCACGCGCATCACAGCCCTTAGCCCTTGCCGCAAAATCATCTATCTGTGTCGCACTTAGATAGTTATTCTCAACTGCATTCTTGCCAGCCTGACCGCCAGTTACCGCTCCCGCCGTATCGCCCGTCGCCAGCCCGCCAGCAAGTCCTGCAGCCAGCTGGCTGAGCGTGCTCACCTGTTGTCTCTCGCTTTCGCTCAGCTGCTCCGCTGTCTTGCCCGGGAACAGCTGACCGGCAATGTAGCGCGCCGCCAGTTCCCCGCCGCCCGCGCCCAACCCGCCTGCCGCGGCCGACTGGTTGTTCAGCTGCGCGGTCACCGCGCCCAGCACTGCGTGCGCCATCGCATTGGCGGCGATATTGTTTTCACCGACCCGTTTCTTGATTTCCGTCGCTAGGTACGGCGAGGCACCGCTCGCCAGCGCACCCGCCAGGTTATTGCCCGCCAGCGCCGTCAACGCGCCCGTCACCGCCTGCGCCGCCTTCTGCAGGTCGCTGCCGGTGCCGTATTGCCGCATCGCGTTGTCGTACGCCTGCTTCATCACCGCCGCATCGTTCGTCGGTTTGCCGCTCTTCTCAAGCTGCTCCCGGGCCTGCGCCAGCGCCGCCGGGTCTTTCTGTGCCTTCAGCCCGGCGATATCGCCCTGCGTGCGGATGACGTCCATCGCCTGGCCGCCAATCTCCCCAATCAACTGCGCCTGTTTCAGCCGGTTCTGCTCCTTCTCCTTGTTGAATATCGGGCTGATACTGCCGTCGTTGGCATGTTCGGTATCCCGGTTCAGCTGCGCCACATCCTGCTGCTGTTTGTCGGTGTCACGGACTATCAGCGTTCCCTCACTGACCCCGGTTTTTGTCGTGCCCTCGGCGTGCCCGCTGTTGTTGGCACCTGACAGCATGCCGCCGGCCATATTGGTCAGCAGGTCTTTGCCCACCGGCCCGCCGGTGCTGAATGAACCGCCGCTGTGCGTCGCACTGTAATCCGCCTGGTTGTGGATGTCCGTCCAGCCCAATGTGCCGGTATCGAGGCGGTTTTTCTCCTTGTCAGCTTGGCTTGCAATCACAGCGCCGTCGAGCTGGGTGTGTTCTTTGACCTTGACGTCATACCCGCCTTTGCCGGCAAACAGCCCGGTCTGTTCTTTTACCGAGTCGAAGTTGCTGTGCAGCTTGTCCTTGCTGGCGCTCACGTTGGCGGAGCCGGTCATCGAGCCGAAGGTGAAACTGCCGCCCGCGCTGGCGTTTTGCTGTTTGGCATCATAGCGGTCGCTATCCTGTTCACTTTGCAGCGTCAGGTCACGGCCCACGTCGACGGTAACCTTTTCGCCGCTGGCCTGCGCGCCTTTCAATTTGGTGTCGCGGCCGCTGGTCAGGTTGAGACGGCTGCCCGCATCCAGGGTGGTTTCGGTATGGGTCAGGCCGTTGCCGCTCTCATGCCCCTTGCCGGCATTGACGCCGGCCGAGACGCTGATGCCATAGCCGCCCGAACCGGCGCCGATACCGACGCCAAGGTTGCCCCCTTTGCTGCTGTTCGTGCCGACGGTGCTTTCGCTGTTCTGCGCCGACTGCAGGGTAATGTCCCGCGCCGCATCGAGCGTCAGGTCTTTGCCCGCCTTCAGCTGACTGCCGGCGATGGCGATATCGCCACTCTGTGCGTTGTGGTTATTGCCCTGCGCCGTTATCGACAGGTTTTGCCCGGCGGTGAGCGTGCTGCCTTGCGACTGGCGGCTGTCGATGCGGGTTTCGCTCTTCGATGACTGACTGCCGTAGGAGGCGCTGATGCCCACCGTGTTGGTGGCGCCTTTCCCCGCCTCTGTGTTGAGCTTGTCGAGTTCAACGGCTTGCGCCGCCTGCACGCCGGACAGCGCCGCCTTGGTGTTTTGCAGCGCGGTCAGGCGCCCGTCGCCTTCTTTTCTTGCCTGTTGCGCCGAGCTGACGGCGGTGTTGAGCGCGCCGCCCGCGGTGCCCGACAACGCCACGCTCAGGCCGCTCTGCTTTTGCTCGAAGGTTTCTTTGCGCGTGCGCCGATCGTAGCCGGGGTCGATAGTCACGCTGTCGCCGGTTAACGCCAGGTCCTTGCCCGCCACCAGGTCGGCGCCGCCAATGTGCAGTTGGTTGCCCGCCGTGATGTTGACGCTGCCCTGGCTGCTGCCGACGGTGCTGACGCTTTGGCTCTGGGTCGTGGCTTTCTCGTCGACTTCGTGTTTGCTCGACTGTTTGCCAATCGTGAAACCGATGCCGCCGCTGCCCAGCAGGCCGCTCTTTTTCTTCTCTTCCAGCAGGTAATGCGTCTCGGTCTCGGTGGCCGCACTGATATCGACATTACGGCCGGCCTGCAGGTTTACATCCTGGTCGGCGGCAATGGCCGAGCCGGTGACCGTCAGGTCATTGCCGGCGCTGATGCTGACGCTGTTGCCACTCAGCAGCGAGCCGTTCTCACGCGTGGTTCGGTCATCGGTCACGGTATGGCTGCTGCTCTTGTTCAGGAAGCCTTTTTTCTCAGAACGTTCCTCGCTGTAGCGCGACTCGCGCTCGGTGGCCGTATTGAGGGTGACATCCTTTTTCGCCTGCAGGGCGATGGCGCCCTGGTCACTGTGCAGGGTACTGCCGGTGACCGTGACATCGCCCTCACGCCCGATAACCGTGATGCCCTGCTGACCGCTGAAGGTGCTGCCGGTGCTGATTTCGCGCTCGGTTTGCTCTTCGCGATGGCTTTTGGTTTTGCCCTCGCGTTTGTTTTCGCTGTCCAGATCTTGCGTGCGGCTGCGCGCGTCTTTAATAGTCACGTCCTGCGCGCTGACGCCAATACGCCCCTCTTTACTGTCAACCTGCGCACCTTCGGCCAGCAGGCGGTTGCCCGCCACCAGGGTGACGCCCTGGTCGCCGCCGAGTGCGCTTAATGTCAGGCGCTCTTCCTGGTGGTCGTTGCTGACTGATGAAGTACGGCTGTTGGCGTCCAGGTGCGTGGTATTGGTGGTGCTTTCGGCCCTGATGTTGATATCGCCGCCGGCCTGCACGCGGGTGCTGCCGGCGGCGCTGGCCTGGCTGCCCGTGAACGTGACGTCTCGCCCGGCATTGAGCGTGAGATTGCCGCCGGCGTTAAGCTCACTCCCCTGAGCCTGCTGCCATTCGCCGCTGACGTGCGCCAGTCGCTCACCGGCCGCTTCCGTGCCGCCGCGGGTGCGGTTACCCATTGAACCGGAGATAACCTCAAGATCGGCGGTATGGCTACTTTTGGCAGCGGTGATGTTCAGGTCGTTACGCGCACTCAGGCTGAGCGTATCGGTCGCATCGAGCTTTGCTCCTAAGAGGGAGATATTGGTACCGCTGAGACGAATGTCACCGGCGCTCATCGTCGCCTGGCGCAGCGCGTCCTGTAGGTTGGTGCTCAGGGCCAGACTGTCGGCCTGCACGTCAATGCTGCCGGCCTTGATGTCACCGCCCTGGTGCAGGAACTGCCCGGCGTCGACCGTCAGGGCTTTGTCGGCAAACAGGTTGCCGGCATTGGTGATGCTGTTTGCCGAGAGTTGCAGGTCGCCACCGCCGATCACCGCACCATCACCGGTCAGGTGCAGCGTGGTCTGTGCCAGGTACACCTTCGGCACCCACACCGTTTGCGGGCCGCCTTCCGTTTGCACCGTCTCGCTCACCAGCCAGACGATATCCTGCTGCAGCGCAGCAATCTGCTCCGGCGTCAGGGCCACGCCCGGCACCAGATGGAAGTCCCGGGCGACTTTCGTGCCGTTATTCATCAGTTGCTGGTACTGCGCCATCGCATCCCAGCCCTTGACGGACGGTTTGCCGGTGAGTTTCAGCACCTGCTCGCGCACTAGGCGCTGCTCGTAAAAGCCGTCGCCCAGGCGCTTATGGGCCTGCGCGGGGTCATACCCTACGCGTTCGAGCATGTAGTCGCTGCTGATAAAGTTGTCGCGGCGGGTAAAGCGTTCATCGGTCACCACCAGGAACGGGCTGCCGGTCGCCGTATGTTGACTAAACAAGCCGTTATTGGGGATGGCGGTGGCCACATTGCCCAGATGCTGCAGTTGCGTCAGCGCCAGCTCAGACGGCAGCAGTGGGCGCCCCAGCGGCGAGGACGGCGCGGCGCCCGGTCTTGTCATTTGCTCGCCCGGCGCCAGCGTCGTATCGCCGTCAGGTCGGGCAGCGCCCTCTACCGTGAAGGCCAGCGGATTGCGCTCAAGCTCGGCGCGTTCGGCATCCACGGCGTTTAAGGCCGCCTGAAGCTGGCTGATTTGCGCCTGATTGACCGTGGTGTTGGTAATGCTGGCCCCGTTAATGGTGACCGTGCCGTTGCCGGTGATAATCCCGTCAACGGTCGCCAGCGCCGTGGTCTCATCACGGTTGTACGTCGGATACCAGTGGTGGGTATCTTTATCCATGTGGTCAACGATATGCTCCTGACGCCGTTCGTTGACCGAGTAAGCGCGGTTGTCCACGCTGCCGCCACCGTCCTGCGTCAGGTTGCCGTTGGCGGTAATGACGCTGGCGTCATTGAGCAGCGCGCCGGTAATGCGCAGCACCATATTGCCGCCCGCCAGAATACGCGCACCGATACCTTCACTTACCAGTTTGTCGCGCGTCACTGTACCAGTCGCGGTGCGTTCGCGCAGGTTGTTGTAATCGGTGACGAACGGCGCACTGTCAATATCGATGTGCTTCTCCGGGTCCCAGGTCATCACCTGCGTCCAGTCGTGCTCCCAGTGGAAACCGTTTTGGTACGGCGTCGGGATAGTCGCCAGCTGGTTTCCCCCCCGCGTCTCGTAGAACGTCATCGCATAGCTACCATCAGCGTTGGGTTTGAGCGCTAGGTAGTTGACCCACAGGTCGGTAAGTGTGCCTTTGTTGTCCTTGACCCGCACCTGCGCGCGTTTGCCCGCCGCATCAATGGCCAGCAGCGTGCCATAGCGGTTGGTTTGTGCCGCCGCATCATCCTGGAAGGTCAGCTGTTGGGTGGTCGGCGCCATGGTGCTTTTGTCGGGATTGACCGCCGAACCATAAGACCGCCAGTAGTAGTTGTAGCGGTGCCATTTGTAGTCGCTCTTCTCGGCGTCACGCTCAATCACCAGCCCTTCGCGCAGGTTGTCCAGGCGGCGGGCTTCGACGGTGGCGTCACCGTCCGCTTCGATAAAGCTCGCCCGGTTTTCAATCATGTCGTCGCTGTGCAACTGCAGGTGGTCGGCGCTGTAAATCAGTGCGCCATCCCGGTTGGTCATGCGCTCACCGGCCTGCAATGTCAGGCTTTGGGTCGCCGCCATCACCGCAGGCTGACCATGGTTGTCGATAACACGCCCGCGCACGGTGATAGCATCCCCCATCAGCGCTGCGGCGTTGTCCAGGGTATCGACGTTCAGCGTCATGCTGTCCGCTTCAATACGCCCGGTGTTTTGCAACGCTCCGGTCGTCAGCTGCAGCGTCTTGCCCACCAGGGTGGCCGGATTGGTGATACTGGCTGCATTGAGCACCAGATTGCCGGGCAGCAACCAGTCCGCCAGGTTGGTAAAGGCACCGCTCAGGGAGAACGTCACCGTGCCGTTACTGCTGACGGTGTCGCCGGCCTGTCGGGTGTAGTCCTGCTGCGCGGACAGTGTCAGCGCCTGTAGCCCCAGCAGGGTACCGTTCTGGTTATCCAGAGTACGCGTATTCGCTGTCAGTGCACCGGCGCTCTCCAAGCGGCCGCCCTGGTTAAGTAGCGCCAGCGGCGAGTCGGTCTGTGACCGGTCAGCGTTGATATCGAGATTGCCGTTGGCCAGGATGCGCCCCTGGCGGTTGTCCAGCTGCGTTCCCCCCGAGAGGGTCATCTGGCCGCTGCTCTGCAGGCGGCCTGCGGTATTGTCGATGTCACGGGCGGTAATGTCGGTACGCGTGGTGCCCAGTATCAGCCCGCCGTCGCGGTTGTTCAGGCGGTCGGCCTGAAGATTGATTGCCCCCTGGCTGCTGAGCGTGCCCTGGCCGCTGTTATCGAGCGTCCCGGCCTTGAGCGTCAGGCCCTGAGTCGACACCAGTTGTCCACCCTGGTTGTTGACCTGTGCCCCCTCAAGGGTGAGCGCGTCGCCGCTGTGTAACTTGCCTTGTTGATTGTTAAGCTGGTCAAGTCGGTAGATGCCCGAGCCCTGACTGATGAACGTACCGCCGGCGTTGTCCAACTGCTTTGATGTCACCATGATGCCGCCGCGGCTGCTGAATACGCCGCGCGTATTATTGATATCGGCGGCCGACACCTGCTGGTTACTATTACTGCGCACGGCGCCGCCGGTATTTTCTAGCAAGCCAAGAATACGCAGTGCTACGTGTTGCTGACCGTCTATCGTCCCGCCAGCGTTATTCAGTGCTTGTGCGTCAAGTTGAAGAGCCTCACCACTTTGCACTTTCCCATCGTGGTTGTTCAGCGCGTCGCTTAACGTAAGGCGTTGTTGTTTCTGGCTGTAGAGCAGCCCGCTCTGCGTATTGTCGAGTGCACGAGCGGCGATAGTCAGCCCCTCGCCGGCCAGCCACTGACCGCCAGCGTTATTGATGGCGCCGGCGTGTTCACCGTCTTGGGCGCCTGCGACAGCAAGCTGCCCCTGCGCCGAAACCTTGCCGTTGCGATTTTCGATATTCTGTTTGATGCGCAGCGCCAGGTCGTGTGCCGACTGCAGTACACCTTTAGCGTTACCCAGCCAGTCAGCCGCAAGCTGTGCGGCCTGCAAGCTCTGCACACTGCCTTCCGTATTGTCAAAACCGCCGCTGATCGCCTGCCAGCCGCCCTGGCTGCCCATCCAGCCCCGGGCGTTGAAAATGTCCTGCGCCTGCAGCATTTGAGACGACTGACTAAAAATCCGCCCCTGGCCGTTATCCAGCTTGCCGGTGAACTGCATGTCCAGGCTGCCCAGCGCGTTGATGGCCCCCTGGGCATTGAGCAGACTGGCGGAGCGCACCTGCGTGCGGCCATTGCTGGTCAAGGTGCCGTTTTGATTGTCCCAGCCCCCCGCCAGCGCCAGAGAAAGCGCCTGGCCGCCCAACACCACCCCTGCAGCGCGGTTGGTCAACTGGCCACCCTGCAGAGACAGGCCGCCGCCGCTTTGCAGTGACCCACCATCGTTGTCAAACAGGCTGGCAACACCGCCGTTAACGGCAAGGGCCTGCTGCGCAGTCAGTTTACCTGTGCGATTGAGGATATTGCCTGCGGCGTCAAGTGTCAGGTCACCGCCGGACTGCAGTCGCCCGCCGGTATTGTCGAGCGACTGCGCGCTGGCGGTGACCTGCCGACCACCTTGTGCGGTGCCGCCACGGTTGTCCCAGTCGCCATCGGTCTTGACGGAGAGTGTATTGCCGCCTTCAAGCCAGCCGTCCGCGTTACTCAGCTTTTGCGTCGTCAGGCTCACATCCTGCCGGGCGACCACCTTGCCCTGAGCGTTATCGAGGCGCTGTGCCGTCAGCGTGAGCGACTCGCCGCTAATTTCCCCCTCGTGGTTACCCAGTATCCCCGACGTGGTGAGGGTGAGCTGCTTCCCGCCCAGCAGCTTGCCGGCCTCGTTGCGGATGTCTCGCGCTGACACAGTGGTTTGCCCATTTCCCTGTACCGTACCGTAATGATTGTTCAGCTCACCGTCGGTGCGCACGGTCAACGCCTGACCGGCCCCCAGCAGCCCCTGCGTGTTGTCCAGTCCCTGACGGGCATGCAGGTCAAGCCGCGCTTGGCCAATCACCTTGCCCTGCGTGTTGTCGAAACGGTCAGTATTTACGGTCAGCACCGTGGCACTGATTTCGCCGCCGCGATTGGTGGCGTTGCCCGAGGTCGTCAGGGTTGACGTCTGGCCTGACAGCAGCTTGCCACCGTCATTGTTGAGGGTAGTTGCCGTTGCCGTGACGGCCGTTTCGCCTTGCGCCGTGCCGCTGCGGTTGTCCCAGTCGCCGGCGCGAACATCCAGCGACTTGCCGGCGCCCATCAGGCCACGTTGGTTATCCAGTTGGCTGGCCGTCAGGTCGAGATTGCCCTGACCGATGATCTGCCCCTGCGCGTTGTCCAACCGCTGCGCCACCAGACGTACGTCATCACCGCTCAGGGTACCGGACGCGTTATTCAGCTCGCTGCCCGCCTCAAACGTCAGGCCGTTCCCGGCCAGCAGGTTGCCCCCGGCATTATTCACCGCGCCATCAGCATGGAGCTCGAGGCCCGCCTGGGTTTTTACCGTACCGCTCTGATTATCGAGGCTGCCAGCATCCAGGCGCAGGTCGCCGTTGCTGCCCACCGTCCCGCCGGCATTGTCGAGCAGGCCGCCGACCTGCCAATGCTGCGCCGCGCCGCCCAGCGCCACCAGGCGGCCGCGCTGATTGACTAACTGACCGGCCGAAAGCCGGAGGTTCTGCGCCTCAATGGCACCGTCACTGTTATCCAGCTTGCCCGCCAGGGTGAAGCGGCTTTCACCGTCACCGGTCTGTGACCAGGTCGCCTGTTGGTTGAACAGGCTGTCGGCATCCACCGCCCAGTGCACGGCCTTAACCTTAGCCTGCTGCGCATCCACATTGCCCTTCGTGCTCACGGCCAGCTCACCGCTGTCGACGGTGGACTGGCGCAAGGCCACGCCGCCTTCGCGGGCCGTCAGCGCGGTACGGCCGGTCGCAACCTGTGCGCCGCTGATATCCACCCGGCGTCCGGACACGTTGACCTCTTTTTGACTTAGCAGACTGCCACTGGCGCGGATATCGCCCTGGCTATCGAGCTGCAGATTGGCATCCTGGACCAGCGTGCTGTCGGCATTACTGCCCGCCAGCAGGTGGCCACTGCTCTGGATGCCACGCGCGGCGTTCAGGTGCACATCCCCGGCCGCCGCCAGCGTCCCGGACTGCGTTAACATCCCCTCGCGACTCTGCGCGGCCAGTTGGCCACCGCTATACACTTTCCCGTGCGTTTCGATGTCACCTTTTGCCGCCAGTTGGATATCGCCGCCGGCCTGCGTGCCCGCATCCGGCGTATCAGACCGCCAGCTGAGCTTGCCTTCGCTGCTCACGGTGAGCGTTTTGCCCGCCCGGACCTGTCCGCCCTGATTACGTACGCCGACGCCGGCCTCGGTGCCAATCATGCGGATACTGCCGCTGTACATGCCGCCCATCTGTCCCATGTCGATGGCAAGCTCTGGTCTGGTACTGCCGTCGTCCGAAAGCGGTGTCGCGGTTTTACCGTCCGCACTCACGCGGTTACGACCGGCCACCACCGACACGCCTTCTTTAGCCCAGACGCCGGCGTTGACTTCCACCGCGCGCGCCAGAATGTCGACGTACTCGGTATCATGACGGGCATCCCCGTTAAGTCCGCCCCCCTCGATGCGCACCACGCCGCGCTCAACCTGGTAGCCCGCCAGGCTGCCGTCGGCGTTCAGTTGCGGCTTGCCGGTGGTCAGGGTCATGCGCCCGGCGTTGATGGTGCCGCAGCCGTTGCAGACAATGCCGGCGGGGTTGGCCACAATCACCTGCGCCTTGCCGCCGGCCACTTCCATAAAACCGCGCAACTGGCTGGGATTGTTGCTGTTGACTTCGTTGAGGATGACGCGCGCCGGCGCGGAATTGGGATTGAGATTAGGGTTACCCTGGATCATCCCGGCCATCTGGGTCGAGGTCATCACCGCCGAGTTGTTGAGGATGGCGCCTTTGGCGTCAACATCGAACTGCTGGTACTGGTTGTGCGACACGCCGGCCTGGTTGGGGGCGGTGATGTTGACCTGCGGCAAGCCGTTCTGGGTATTGATGACCTCCGGCCGCTGGGAAGGATTGGCACCGCCGTCCGCCACAATGCCGTCTGCCATGACGGGGCCGGCGAACATGAGCAGCCCCAGCAGCCACACTGACCGACGCACGGTGACCCACAGACGACTTCCACCCGTTATCCCTGAACCGATGCGCTGCCCCGGTTCGCTGCTGCAGCTGCGGGCCAGTTCGGACACCACTCGCAACTCCCCGTGAGTGCGGCTGAAAATAAGGCGATAACAATGTTTGTTCATGGGTCACATCCGTGAGAAAAGTCAGTCCGTTTAGATCGGTGTCAGCAATGCTGCCGGTATCGCGATGTTCAGATTTCCAGATTTACGCTAAAACCCGCAGTCACACCGGAGGTATGGAACCCTGCGGGCTTGTACAGCGGAACGCCGGCAAACAGGTCATAGCTGAATCGCCCCCACAGCGCGCCGCGCACGCCGAGCGCACTGCCCGCCAACTGATGCCCCACCAGGTAACGGGTGTTTGGGCCGTCCACCCGGCCGTAATCGGCAGCCAGGTACAGTTCATGCCCGCGAGAAAACACGTTCCAGGCGATTTCATTGCGCCACAGCAGGCCCTTTTCGCCGGACAGCATCTGTTCGCCGTCAAAGCCGCGCACCGAGTAACGCCCGGCAATGGCCATCCGCTCTTGCGGCGTCAGCGCATTCGGGCTCCACTGGCCCCGCACGCTGGTATAGACCCGCCAGGGCTGCTCGCCCCAGGTGAAAGGCAGGTTGAACCCCACATCCCCGAGCAGCATACCGGTACGCGCCGAACCGTCATGATTGACTTCCTCCGGCGCACGCAGCGCCCCGAGGGCGCCGGTGCCGCGGCGCCAGCTGATATTCGCATCCAGCGTATTGCGCCCGAGGTAACTACGCTGGTTGACTCCAATTTCCCAGCCAGCGGTGCGCCGCTTTTGCTGGGTCAGCTCGACGTCATCCACGTGGTTAGTCGAGTGCTTGCGGTAACCGCGCAGGTTGAGCGTGGTCTTGTGGGATTGGTCGCGGTACAGCAACCGGGAAACGGTCAACTGAATGTTGTCGCTCTTGCCGCTGTAGCGCAGTACCTCATTGGCGTTGGGGATGTTCTGATGGTAGGTGTAGTCGTTGTAGTTGGCCGAGAAGGCCCAATATCCCACCGGGAAGAAGTAGTTCAGCGTATGTAAACGGTTACCGAACGGCCCGTGCTGGAATAAATCCTTGCCGATATTGGCGTAGAAAAGGTCATTTTGCGCAAACGGCGCATCGAGAGCCATGGTGGCCGAACCGAGATAACGCCCGGTACTTTTGGAGCCACTGTCGTCCAGCCCCAGACTGAGCCGCACCGGCCGCCCTTCGTGCCAGTTGACCTGCAGGTCACTGGTGGCCTCCTGGGCGCCAGGCACGATTTTAATGTCGGCATTGGCGCTGGGCACTCGCCTGAAGTTCTCCAGCCCCTGTTCGATATCACGCAGGTTGAGGATATCGCTGTGCGAGGCCGGAATAGCGTTCCACAGCCGTCCACGCCAGGAGACCGGCTCCTCAAAGCGAATGTCACCAATACGCCCCGGTTGCAGTGTGAGCGTCAACACGCCCGTGGTCAGATCCTGCTCCTGCGCCATCACCCGTGTAGTGACATAACCTTTGGCCAGTATGGCGTTCTGCACTTTGTTGATGGCAAGTACAATGCCCTGACTGCCCAGACAGCGGCCCCTGGCATCTGCTGCTGCGTCCAGCGCCCACTGAAAGCGGCCGGCCGCGTCCCCGACCAGGGCGAGCCGGTTGATAGTGAAGCAGGGGGACTCATTGACCGGATAATCCGGTAACACGGCCTCGGGACGGGAAAGGCGCGCATCGGCCTGTGGGGTGTTCTGTTCAAGCAGGGCGCGCTCGCGCGCCTGCTGGCGCTGCTGCTCGCGGGCATCAATGGCGGAAGCGGCCCGCTCCGGGGTATCAGAGGGCGTGGCGGCCATACCCGGGAAAGCGCCGGTGAAGAGAACACCTGCGAGAACGTGGCTCAACGCCTTCGATGTGGATCCGTGCGAAAGAAAGGTCCTTTTCATGAAAATCCATTACATAAAGTGTAAAGGTATGTAATTTTCGGCGCATTATCCGCCTGTGAGATCAAAAAGCAAGCAAATCGTGTTTTCGGGAGGAATGATATTGCCTGCGTTGTCAGTTGGGTCACATACAATCCTACTGTGCGGTCAACTGTGCCACGTGGTACATCCTACAGCGTATAAACACGCTGATTCTCCTCGGCGTCACGGTGCTTAGATTCAGGATCTAAACTTCATTCGATACCTGATTTTTAATCATCACGCTCCAAAAACTCAGCCCCCAACCATGCAGAAGTACCATTACGCGTTTTTCCAACATTCAACAAAAATATTTGCCCATCCAGCCCACCTTCAGAAAAGTCAATACCACCATCTTTTGGGGTATAACGACGGGAGCCATTTTTCGGTCGAAATGCCGAGAGACGGTATCGTTGGCCATCATCCAGGGAGGTAAAATAACAGACAAGGTGGCCGGAGGACGTGGTATTCGACCAGACTTTGAAATCGAGTCGAGCGGCCCAGTCGCCGACAGGTACGGACTGCCATGCATAGCTACCCGGATCCATTCCCGCATCCAGTGCACCGTTAAAGCTAAAAGCACGAAGAACGCTCTCATTCATAAAGCCGCCTTAAATCATGGAGGAAATAATACTGACTATCAGAGAGACAACAAACAGAAGGATCAGGAGCCCAACAAGCACCATAATAAAATAACGCAATCTGACCAGCAAAACGCCAATGACATTAAAGGGGATCAGGGTAACAGGGAAACCAATCATCTTATGCCACAGAACCATTGCCAGCAGCCAATTGGTTTACAAAACCGTACCGGATGGGCTCACAATCGTTCGAAACGTACTCACTGCAGCAGAAATTGAACATCTCGCTTTGGCTTACACCAACGTCAAACTTCAACAAAATAGTGATGCGGTAGATTTGGCCCCGGTTACAGAACCCCTTCTCACCCAACCGATGTTAACAAACAGCCCAGACGACCGCCTTGAGCAATCAATCAAAGATCCACGATGCGGTTGCATCGGAACGGCTGGAGAACCTAAGCCAGGTATATCAAGGCCGCTTCGAGGTCATCGTACTGGATGTGCTGCACCGTTTAGGTTACGGCGGCCATCACGATTCAGAGCGTGTCGGCGGCAGCGGTGATGCTGGAATTGATAGCGTTATTTCTTTAGACAAGCTCGGTTTAGAAAAGGCGTGTGTGCAAGCCAAACGCTGGCAAAACACCGTAGGCCGCCCTGAGTTGCATGCATTCTAAGGTGACCTGGTGTGGCAAAAGGCTAAATTAGGGTATTCATTACGACTTCTGGCTTTACTAAGCATGACGTTGCCTACGCGCAATCGATAGAAGGCATGGTACTTATCGATGATAATCGGCTAGTTCATCTGATGATGGACAACGAGGTGGGTACCAGTCCGACGCTAATGAAGGTTTCTAAACTCGATAGCGACTATTTTGATTGGTGATGCACCAGATGAAATGGCAGTCTTGGTAGGAATCGAGATTGTAGAACTACTTACTGCAACCGACTCGTAAAGCCCTGCAGCTAGCAAGAAGCTCTTATGAAACGTACAATCGAAACCCTAAAATAGACTTTTTCGAAAAAGAATTGCTTTTAACAGGACTTATTGTGAATAAACAACAACTTGCGGCAAAAATCTGGGAATCTGCCAACCAGATGCGTTCTAAAATTGAAGCCAACGAATACAAAGACTACATACTCGGCTTTATCTTCTACAAGTACCTAAGCGACCAGCTAGTGCAGTTTGTCACCAGACAGGGGATGACGTCTGAAGACATCAAAACCCTCAATGAAGAAGACACCGACACAGTTGAATACCTGCAAAGCAACCTGGGCTACTTTATTGCCTACGATAATCTTTTTTCTACATGGATTGATCCAACATCCGAATTTGATGAATCTAACGTGCGGGATGCGCTCTCGGCCTTTAGCCGTTTGATTTCGCCAACTTACAAAAAACTGTTTGATGGTATTTTTACCACCTTAGAAACAGGATTGAGCAAACTTGGTGAAAGTGCAGGCAAACGCACCAAGGCCATCAGCGACTTACTTCACCTGATCAAAAGCATTCCCATGAATAGTAATCAAGGGTATGACGTACTGGGCTACATTTACGAATACCTGCTTGAGAAATTTGCTGCCAATGCGGGTAAAAAAGCCGGTGAGTTTTACACGCCTCATGAAGTCTCGGTACTCATGTCAAACATCATCGCCCACGAGTTAAAACACAAAGATACCATCAAAATTTACGACCCAACTTCAGGCTCGGGTTCGTTGCTGATCAATATTGGTGAGGCGTTCGAGAAATACGCTAAAAACAAAGACAGCATCACCTATTTCGCCCAAGAGTTAAAAGCCAATACCTACAACCTAACCCGTATGAATCTCATCATGCGCGGTATCAAAGCCAGCAACATCAAAACTCGTAATGGCGATACCCTGGAAGAAGATTGGCCGTATTTTGATGACAGCGATCCTCAAGGTTCATACTACGCCTTACATGTCGATGCCGTGGTATCCAACCCGCCTTACTCACAAAACTGGGACCCCAGCTTTAAAGAGAGCGATCCTCGCTATTCACGTTTTGGCCTGGCACCTAAAACCAAAGCTGATTTTGCTTTTTTACTGCACGACCTCTACCACCTAAAACCCGATGGCATTATGGCTATCGTCCTTCCGCATGGTGTCTTGTTCCGTGGTGGTGAAGAAGGTCAAATTCGCAAGCAACTCATTGAGCAGAATCATATTGAGACCGTTATCGGTTTACCGGCCAATATCTTTTTTGGCACCAGCATTCCCACGGTGATTTTAGTACTCAAACAAAAACGCCAAAACACCGATGTATTGGTAGTCGATGCCTCCAAACACTTTATAAAAGAAGGCAAAAACAACAAATTGCAAGCGAGTGATATCAAACGCATCACTGATGCGGTGATTAACCGAGAGAGTATCGACAAGTACTCACAACTAGTGAGCAAAGAAACCCTGCGCGACAACGGTTACAACCTCAACATACCGCGCTATGTGGATTCCTCCGCGATGGCACAAACCTGGGATTTACATGCCACCATGCTCGGCGGCATTCCCAACAGCGAAATTGCCGAGTTAAATAGCTTTTGGCAAACCTTCCCACAATTACGCAGTACCCTGTTTACACCAAAATCCGCCGCTTACAGTGAGCTGGTCATTGACAAGCAAGACGTCAACGCCAGCATTAGCGGGCATCCGCAAGTGTTGGAGTTTATCAGCGCCTACAACCAGACCTTTAATGGCTTTGATGATCACCTAAACACTCAGTTGATACAAAACTGGCAAAGTGTAAAGCGTAATCAGCAAGAGGCGGTATTAAGTACCGAGTTATTTACTCGCTTAGCCCCCATTGCCTTAATCGACAAATACCAGGCTTACCAATTTCTAAACAATCAATGGCAACTGATCAGCGCCGATTTAGAAATGATGCAAACCGAAGGCTTTGCTGCCACCAAGCAAGTTGATCCCAATATTGTTATAAAGAAAAAAAACGGCAATGACACCGAAGTACAAGAGGGGTGGAAAGGCCACATATTGCCCTTCGATTTAGTGCAACAAACGTACTTAAGTGATGACTTACAAGCTCTGGCGGATAATGAAACTCGTCTGGCAGAAATTGCCAGCAGGCTGGAAGAAATTTTAGAATCACTAACCGAAGAAGAAAAAGAACAGGATACGGTCAAAGAGAGCAATGACGGCTTTGTGAGTGCAGAATTAAGTAAAGCCGCCAAAACCTTCCTGAAAGAACAAAAAGACAGCAAAGTTAAATTTGCAGAAGAAAGCTATGAAGCCAAAATTATTCGTGCGAACAAGTTAATCGATGAAGAAAAAAACCTGAAAAAAGAGGTCAAAGATACCGCCACTGCCCTGCACTTAAAAACCAAGACGACCATCGAAGCCTTAACCGATGAACAGGTGAATAGCCTGCTGTACCTTAAATGGATTGCACCATTAAACGCCGAACTCGCCGGCATGCCAAATGCCGTGATTAGCCAGCTCGCCAGTCAGGTACAAGCCCTGGCTGATAAATACGCCGTCACCTATTCGCAGATAGCCCATGAGATGAAAACCACCGAGCAAGAGCTAGCGAAGATGATGGGCGAGCTCACGGGCAATGAGTTTGATATGCAGGGCTTGGCTGAACTTACTAACTTATTGAAGGGCGAATAAGATGAGTATGGATAGCAAAGTGCCAGGAATTCGGTTTAAGGGGTTTAGTGGGGAATGGGAGTGGTTGAGCTTCCTCGATAGCATCGAACGAATTATTGATTTTCGAGGCCGCACGCCTAAAAAGCTAGGTTTAGACTGGAGCCCTTCAGGATACAGAGCACTATCGGCGTTAAATGTTAAGCAAGGTTATATTGATTTTTCAATTGATCCGCATTTCGGTGATCAAGAGCTGTATGATAAATGGATGAATGGTTCTGAACTCCATCAGGGGCAAGTGCTTTTTACTACTGAAGCGCCCATGGGTAATGTTGCTCAAGTTCCTAATACTGATAAATTCATCTTAAGCCAGAGAACCATTGCTTTTATAGTTAAATCTGAATTTATTGTAGAAGATTTTCTGGCAGTGTTACTTAGAAGTTCTAAAGTGTTTCGAGATCTTTCTGCACTGTCTAGTGGTGGGACAGCTAAAGGAGTAAGTCAAAAAGTTTTAGCCAATCTAAGCGTTTCTATACCCAATGATTTGGCAGAGCAAGCGACCATCGGTAACTACTTCCAAAAACTCGATGATCTAATCAATCAACACCAGCAAAAGCATGACAAGCTCCGCAATATTAAAAAAACCATGCTGGAAAAAATGTTTCCCAAACAAGGTGAAACCATTCCAGAAATTCGCTTTAAAGGGTTTAGTGGGGAGTGGGATAAGAAACCATTTGGAGCTTGCTTTGTTAACGTGCCGAACAATACTCTTTCAAGAGCTGATTTAAACTACAAAACTGGATTGGCGAAAAACATTCACTATGGCGATGTACTAATTAAGTTTGGTGAAGTTCTTGATGCACGCAATGAGTTGTTACCATTTATTACGAACGATAGCATAGCCAATAAACTAAATAATTCCGGTTTACGAGATGGTGACATTATCATTGCTGATGCTGCCGAAGATAACACTGTGGGAAAATGCACAGAGTTATTCAATATAGAGGATCAGTTGATTCTTTCTGGATTGCACACGATTGCCGTTAGGCCTATTTTCCCTTTTGCCTCCAAGTATCTTGGTTACCATTTAAATTCATCTTCATACCATGACCAGCTTTTATCATTGATGCAAGGCACAAAAGTTTTATCAATATCAAAGGCCGCAATAAAGGATACGAACATTGCGTTTCCAAAGAGCTTGGAAGAACAAGCCGCAATCGGTACCTACTTTCAAAATCTCGATAGCCTAATCAAGCAAAACCAGCAACAAATCACCAAGCTTAATAACATCAAGCAGGCCTGCTTAAGTAAAATGTTTGTCTAACAAGGAGCGCCATCATGACCACCTTTAAAACCGAAGCGCAATTTGAGCAGGCCTTTATTGAAGCACTTACCCACAAGGGATGGGAAACAGAGATACTCAAAAACAAAACCGAAGCCGATTTACTGCAAAACTGGGCAAACATTTTGTTTGAAAACAATCGCCAGCGGGATCGTTTAAACGATGTTCCGCTTACTGCGACTGAAATGCAGCAAATTATTGAGCATATCAAAGAGCTTAAAACCCCGCTCAAGCTCAACGGTTTAATTAATGGCAAAACCGTGGCAATTAAGCGTGATAACCAAGCCGATGCTTTGCATTTGGGTAAAGAAGTCAGCTTAAAAATATACGATCGCCAGGAAATTGCTGCTGGCCAAAGCCGTTACCAAATTGTGCAGCAACCTAACTTTGAACGCGGCAGCCCTTTGCGTAACGACAGACGCGGTGATGTGCTGCTACTGATTAACGGTATGCCGGTGATCCATGTGGAACTAAAGCGCAGTGGCATACCGGTTAGCCAGGCTGTCAACCAAATTGAAAAGTACAGTAAAGAGGGCGTATTTAGCGGTCTGTTTTCCCTTATCCAAGTGTTCGTGGCAATGGAGCCAAATGAAACTAAATACTTTGCCAATCCCGGACTAGACGGCAAGTTTAACCCCGACTATCAGTTTAACTGGGCCGATTTCAATAACGAACCCATGAACCACTGGAAAGACATTGCCTCTACCCTGCTTTCTATCCCTATGGCGCATCAGTTGATCGGATTTTATACCGTCGCCGACGATACCGACGGCGTGCTTAAGGTAATGCGCAGTTATCAGTATTACGCCGCTAATGCGATATCTGACAAAGTGGCCAAAACCAACTGGCAGCAACTGGGTAGCGCGGCCAATAATCCCGATCGCCTCGGGGGATATGTGTGGCATACCACGGGTTCGGGTAAAACCATGACCAGCTTTAAATCGGCGCAGTTGATCGCTCAATCCAAAGATGCTGATAAAGTAATTTTCTTAATGGACAGGATTGAACTGGGCACCCAGTCGCTCATGGAATACCGCAATTTTGCTGGCGATGGCGAGGACGTTCAAGCCACCGAAAATACTCACATACTCATTACCAAACTAAAAAGCACCGCCCCAGCCAATACCTTAATTGTTAGCTCCATTCAAAAAATGAGTAATATTTTTGAAGCGGAAGATGGTGAAGGCGTGACCACAAACACCGCGGATATTGAAAAAATCCGCGCTAAACGCTTGGTGTTTATTGTCGATGAGGCGCACCGCTCCACCTTTGGCGATATGCTGATTACGATTAAACGTACCTTTCCGCGCGCCTTGTTTTTTGGCTTTACTGGGACACCGATTCAAGAAGAAAACGAAAAAAACGGCAATACCACCAGTACCGTATTTGGCAACGAGCTACACCGCTATAGCATTGCCGATGGCATACGCGATGGTAATGTACTCGGTTTTGACCCTTACAAAGTACCTACATTTAGAGACAGTGACCTAAGGCAAGCGGTGGCGTTAGAGCAAGCCAAGGCCGGTTCAGTGAACGAGGCCATGGATAATCCTGTCAAAAAGAAAAAATTTAACCACTTTATGAATGATGTACCTATGGCTGGCCATAGAGATGCTACAGGAAAATACCACAAAGGCATTGAAGACTATGTGCCTAAAAGCCAATATTTAAGCGATACTCACCAAACTAAGGTGGTGGAAGATATTCTGCATAAATGGGACGTGCTCAGTCAAGGGACTAAATTTCATGCCATTTTGGCCACTAACAGCATTGCCGAAGCCATTGACTATTACCGCCGTTTAAAAGCCGCCAAACCTGAACTTAAAGTATCGGCTTTGTTTGACCCAAATATTGATAACGACGGCAGTGGTGACCGTGGCCCCACCTTTAAAGGCGATGGCCTAGACGAAATAATGACCGACTATAACGCGCGTTATTGTCAAGATTTTGACTTTGCCCGCCATGCGGCGTTTAAAAAAGATTTAGCGGCACGCCTTGCCCATAAAAAGCCCTATGAGTGCATTCATACCGAGCCTTCAAAGCAATTAGATTTACTGATTGTTGTAGATCAAATGCTCACTGGCTTTGACTCTAAATGGCTTAACACCTTGTATTTAGATAAGGTAATTAAATACCAAAATATTATTCAAGCGTTCTCACGTACCAACCGCTTGTTTGGTCCGGACAAACCCCACGGCATCATCCGTTATTACCGTTATCCACACACCATGGAGAAAAATATCAATGATGCGGTAAAACTCTATTCCGGCGACAGACCTATCGGCTTGTTTGTAGATAGGTTAGAAAGCAACCTTAACGCCATGAATGAATTAGTGTTAGAGATTACCGGGCTGTTTGTCAGTGCGGGTATTGAGAACTTTGAAAAACTGCCAGAAGATATAGAAACCTGTGCCCAATTCGCCAAATTATTTAACAACTTTAGCCACCACCTAGAAGCGGCTAAAGTACAAGGTTTGCATTGGGAGCAGTCGATCTATTCATTTACTGAAAATGATGTAGAACATGAGGTAACGCTGTCCATAGACGAACAAACTTATCTGAGCCTGGTTCTGCGTTACAAAGAGTTGGTTGCCAAAGGTGATGGTACTGGCGTAGGTGGCAGCGATGTGCCTTTTGATATCAGTGGCTATTTAACCGAGATAGATACCGGAAAAATCGATGCCGACTACATGAATAGCCGCTTTGATAAATACTTAAAAGAGCTGAACAAACATCAAGGTTCTGCGAACATTGAAATCACATTAAATGAGCTGCACAAGTCGTTTGCATCACTCACCCAAAGCGAGCAAAAGTACGCCAAGCTCTTCTTACACGACTTGCAGCGCGGTGATGCGCAATTAATTGAAGGCTATACTTTTAGAGACTATATCAACGCCTACAAAGACAACGCTGAAAATGCACAATTAAACGCTGTTGTTGATGCTCTTGGTTTAGATAAAAAACTACTCATAGCATTAATGACTGATAGTGTTAATGATAAGAATCTCAACGACTTTGGTCGTTTCGACGCATTAAAAGAATCGGTAGATAAAACGAAAGCCAAGGCTTACTTTGAAAAACAAGACGGCATAACCATACCTCTATTTAAGCTGCATATTCGCATTGATCAGTTTTTAAAGCAGTTTATTTTTGCACAAATGGATGATTTCTTAAGTGACTAAGATATTGTTAGTGATGTGATAAACGTTTATCCCTCAGCATAAGTTTTCCCACACTTATGCTGAGCTTTCTCTTTCGTGAAATATTTTATCATGATGAAATTGATAAAATTTGTTGGGATTGTTTTAACTAATTGACCCTAAATCGATCGCACAGTTCGCTTAAATGGAGCAGCAGATACACCACATCCGCGGCATCCGGTACGGTGACATACCAGCGCGGGTGATCGTACTCCTCCGACTGCGGCCACAGCGTACTGCCGGTCACCGAGATCAGCACATCGATGCAACGCCCAAGGCGCCCCTCAAGATGCAGCGCCACACTGGTACGACTCCCGATGCGATGCGGGTGGGCCGTAAGTTGGACCGGCCCCAACAGCCGATCGCGGATAGCCGCACAGAACGTCTCAAGTCGCCGCGCATCCGTTTCGCTTAAAGTGGCCACGCCCTGCGGAGGAAGGGTGAATAACGACGGTTCACGACAGACCTGACCATGCGGTCGAACAACCGGTTCCGGGTATTTCAGGGTCATCATGCAGCCCGTGCCTCCCCGTTCGCCGCCAGACCACGCAGACGGTCAAGCTTTTGCGCTACCCTTCGCGCCGCCTCGAGCTCGCTGCAGCCAAATTCCTGCATCAGCGCGCGGCGTTCGGCCTTCTCTTCTTTTTCGGTCATCCCCAGCGCCAGGTACAGGCTCGGCGGTACTGCACGGAACAGCGCCTCGAGTTTTTTCGACAGCACCACGCCTTCGGTATAGCAGCCGGAGAGTTTGCTGGCCGACAGCAGCACCGCCTTTTGCTCCTCGGTGAGTGCCTTGAAGCGGGCAATGTCGTTGACCTCCTCCGGCGGCATAGTCAGACAAACCCACCACTCCGCCATATTCAGCATCTTCTCGGCAATATCCGGGAAATCTTTCAGGTTCTGCGTGGCCAGCCACAGCCAGGCGCCGAGCTTACGCCACATCTTGACGATTTTGGTCATATACGGCGCCAGCAACGGGTTCACCGTCACAATGTGCGCCTCATCCACCGCGAACACGATATCCCGCTCCGAGTACTGGTCTCGCTCGGCAATGTTGTTGATGGTGTTGGTCAGGCTCACCATCGTCAGCGCCATCTGCGCCTCATAGCCCTCACGTGCCAGATGTCCCAGGTCAATCAGGGTCACATCCGCCTCTGGCCACAGGCTGCCCTCACGGTTAAACAGCTCTGCTTCAAAACTGCCTGCCTGGGTAAACATCCCGAGCGACTCCGCCATTTCGGCCGCTTTGGCCCGGCGCTGGACGTTACGGATATCACTCCCTTCGTCTTTGGATATGGCGTACAGCGCCTTCTGCAGGTCTGCTGGCAACATCTGCCGTCCTTCCTCATAGGTCTGCCGCGCTGCCATCAGCAACGCCTCGCGGATCATCGCGCGGTCGGCGCGTTTCAGTTCATGTTCTTCCTTCGCATCGCCGCCGGTGATCATCATGCGCGCCGAGATTTCCATTTCTCCCAGGTAATCGCGCTTATCTTCATCCTCGTCGTCATCGGCATCGATGTCCGGCAGGTCATTTTCATCCAGGGCCAGCGAGGTTAACGCATCGTCGACGAGTTTATGCGCGTAGGAGAACGGCGGCAGCGAGACGCCACTGCCCGGTTTGATACTCACCTTGTTGACACTGAGCCCCAGGCTTTCGAAATAATCGGCCAGCAGTCCGAACGAGTTCCCCGCTTCGGCAATAAACAGTCGCGGCCGGTGTATTGCCATCAGCTGCGACAGGGTCGCGCACAACGTCGCCGATTTTCCCGCGCCGGTCGGACCAAAATACAGCATGTGCGCATTCTGACTCCGGTCGTGCTTGTTGAGCGGGTCAAACGTCAGCGTATCCCCACCGCGGTTGAAGAAGCTCATGCCGGGGTGACCGGTCCCGGTTTCGCGGCCGGTCACCGGTAACAGGCCGGCCAGATGCTGTACCCAGGTCAGGCGGGTATACCAGTGTTTCTTGTCCGTCTCCGGGTTAAAACACATCGGCAACGCCCGCAGGTAGGTATTGAGCGGCGCCACATCAAATTCCGGACGAACCGGCTGCAGGCCGGCGCCAAGCAACACGTTGGTGAGCTCGACACGTTTGTGATTAAGCGCGGTCAGATCGCCGGCACGCAGCAGGAAGGTGATACCGGCACGGTACAGTTTGTGGCGATTGCCCAGGTACTCTTTCACCTGCGCCACGTCCTGGCGCACGCGGCCAGATTCAGTATTTTCACCGACGGCATTTTTGGCAAGCCGGTTAAAATCGTTTTCCAGCGTGTCTTGAGGCTGCACCACAATCGTCATGCACACCATCGTCCCCTCCGGGAACAGATCCATCAGCGCATTGATTTTCTTCTCGCCGCGTTTCATTTCACCGGTGATTGTGCCCGGCTCCGGCGGACGGCGCAGTTTCTCGACCGGAATGGCGCAATGCGCCTGGTTATCGAACCACCATACGCCGTGATCAGGATCGGATACGGGCGGGGTGAACAGCAGGGTTTCGGCAAAATCATTCTGCACCGGCATCGCGCCTTCCGGCGTGTAACGGCTGTCAAAATAGGCGGCATCGCGGTACAGCGTCTCTTTATCCACCCACTCCGGGCTGGGGTTAAAATGACGCAGCAACCAGTCATGGACCTGCGCACCGTTCTGGCGCACGCAGGCAACGCCGGCACCGGCCAGGGCACCGGTCACGCGCTCACAGGTCTGATTCAGCATGGCGATCGGTGGCATCGGATCATGATTGCTCTTACCAATCCAGCGATAGACCACCATGCGGGTCCGTCGCTGCTGCCCACGCCACGGTTGGTCTGTTATCAGCGTATCTTTGAACAGGCCTTCCGGACGGGCAATCCCGCGCAGATGGCGCTCAGTCTCTTTCAACCAGTCTTCAGTAAACGCGCTGCCCTGCGCGTGGGGTTTGACATACTGCCGCAGCCTGTCGATATACGCCTCGACATTGTTCTCGTCCTGGCAGAAGAACTGCACGATCCAGGGATTTTCATCATGTTCGTCAAAGGAGTCCTGCAGGGCATCCTCCACCGTATCGCGCATCTGCTCCAGGCGATCGTCCGTCCGCCCTTCGGTCGCCACCGGCGTGATGTCAAAGACGGCCCCGACGGATACGCCGTCATCGAGCAGGATACACTGCTCGCGGTCGAGAAACTCCGCCCAGGGCAGGTAATCAACGATGGACGGATTGGCGTGGTACACCTGCTGCTCATCCTTTACCGTCATCTTGCCCTGGCGCCGTAATGGCTCACGGCCGTCGACAGACAGCGGCACACCGTCCTCGGTCACGTTCAGTGCGTCCTGGGCAACAGCTGCCGGCTTTTTTCGCGCCAGGCGCTTTTTATCAAACAGGGAAAACCGCATCAGTAAGCCTCCGTCCGTTCACCCGGCATCGCATACTGCACCTGACTGTAGAAAGGAAACACGGTGCTGTACCCCGGCACCGGCGCGTTGCCATCCGCCAGGTGCGGGAACACGTACATCACAAGATCGGGATTCGGCAGGCGCGGGAACTGCTGGCTGATTTCGCTTTCCTGCGTGCGGCTGTAGCTGCGATCGCTCGCGGCTGTTGCCTGGCTTTCGCTCTCGGTGAGCGGCCGGCGCAGGCTGTCGCGCGCCGCCACCGCATTGCGCGCCGTTCCGCCGCCATCCTCACCCTGCCACAATTCCAGCATCGAGCTGTCGCCTGGCGGCAGCATTTCCTCTTTCGACGTTGAACAGCCGGCCAGCGCCATGACGCTGACGATGACAGCAGTGGCCAGGACTCGATTAAATAGATTTTTCCGCATGATTATCATTCTCTTATAAGCAAACACAGCAGGAGCAGCACACCCAGCCAAAACGCGCTGCAGGACAGCAAGACCAGCGCCCAGCTCTGCGGGCGACTCATCCTTTCGCATTGACGCCACAGCATGTTTCTCCTCCTCTGAATGACGTGTTAATCCAGCCCGCCGGTGCTGCCGTCTTCACCTGGCAGGCTGAAGTCGTCATAACGCACCTTGCGCCCTTTGGTCTCAAAGTCGATCGCCAACTGGCGGGTAATGTGCACGGCCAGTTTCTGACCCGGGGGAACATACACGGCGTCGAACATCATGCCGTAGCGCTCACGCACCCAATCCGCTGTCTCTTTCATCCCGCCTGACAGCGCCTTGCCCAGCACGGCCTGGCCGGCATTACCGGTCATGGTCGAGGTAATGCCATTCACATTGTTTTGCGTGGTGTATTGCCCCTGGCTGATCCCTTCCCCGGCGGCGCTGGCGGCCGACAAGGCGGCGATAGTCGGCAGGTAGGTCGAGGCATTGGACTTACGCTCTCCACCGATGCACGGGATGCCGTTGTCATCTGAAATCCAGCCAATGCCGGCGGTGGTGCTGACATCCTTCGAATTACTGCCGCCATTATTGTTACTGCCGTTGGCATTCATATTGGTGTTGGGTTTTGGCAGGGTGCGGACCGTCCCGTCCGCAAACACGAAGGTGATGCTGTTGACCTGGCCGCGCACGCACGACAATGTCCAGTCCCCGCTGGCGGTCCCCGAGACAATCGCCCCTTCCACGTCCGGTAGCTCGATGCCGTTCGCCGTCAGGTTGTCCTTGCCAATCATCAGCTTGAACGGGTAAGGGTCAGTCACCGTGCCGTTGATCGGCACGCGCCCCAGCAGCGCAGTCATGGCGCGGCTGCCCACCAGTGTGGAATTCTCAGGCAGGGTAAACACCGGCTCGGCGTTCTCCTCCGCCCCTTTTTCATTGGTATGCCCTTTAACTTGCTGCTCATAGGCAGCTTTCTGGCGTGTGATCGCATTGTCCGACAGGAACGACGTCGGGAACTGCGGGCCGTCTTTGACGCTGTTCGGATTACGCGGGTCGGGTTCTTTCATGTCTTTCGGTCCGACCCACATCAAGCCATCCTGACCAGGAGCGGCACCACCGTCCCCGGCGCCCATGCCATCCAGTCCCAGCCCCAGCGGAATATCACTGTCGCTTTTTGCCTTGTCCTTGTTCGCACTCAACTGCTCGGTCAGCGTCTGGATTTTTCCCATCAGCGTCTGCTGCTCCTGCTGAAGCTGCTGCTGGCGCTGCTGCGCTTGTTTTTGGAAGCCGGCCACGGCCTCATTGACCTGACCGGACACATTGGTATTGCGCTTGCGAAGTTCTTCGTTTTCTTTCAGCACTTTATCAATGTTTTTCTGCAGCTCGGCCTGCTGGGTTCGGGTAGTACGCAGGGTGCCCACCAGGGTACGCAGCGTATCTTCTGGAGTATCCCCCTCTACACCCAGCGCCCGCAGCTCTTCCGGCGACATGCTGGCCAGCACGTTATGCGCCTGCTGAGTCTCCTCCTGTGCTTTACCGCCGCTGCAGGCCTTAAGCCCGACGATGATCGCGGTGGCCAGCACGCCGAACACAATGACCTTCGGCAGCATGTTGGATTTCACCTCAGCCATGATTAGCCCCCTTCTTCACCGCTTTTACGGCTTTGCGAACCGCTGATGGTTCCGCGACAAACGCCCCGTCCGGGCGACCGGCGGTAACCAGGTACAGCGTGGTGGTGTCTTCCGGCGTGCCAACGGGTCCCAAATAACGGTGCTGGAACGTCGCCGTCACAAACTGCCCCTGCAGTACCCGGGGATCGAGCGTGATTTTGCGGCTGGCGGTGTTTTGCACCTTCAGCGCCACCACGTTGCGACTGCCAATACCCCAGCCGCCCAGCGGCGTGATGGTCACCGGCTCTGACGGGTACAGTGTGGTGATACGCTTCGGCAGGTGTGGGTTGACCGGATGAATGCCGGGCACCGCTTCAACCGTGCGTACCGGGCCGTACAGGCTTTGTGCTGCGTACCGTGTCAGGACGACCGGCAGCGGCGCGTTGTATTTGACTTTTTTACGCTTCGCCTGGGTGCCGTTATCCGCCCCGGGCGCCGCGTTGTTTCCCCCTGAAGCAGCAGACGCGTCATTACTGCTGCTGACCGATGTCACGTCACCGCTGTAGACAATGCGCACCGGTTCGGCCGAGCCTTTGTCCGATGCCGTCACATCAAGGAGAATAACCTCCCCATTTTCGACGTCCTGCAGCTGCAGACGCGTTGGCGGGAAAGCCGCATCCGCTTTCAGGTAGACCGCGCCGCCACTGCTTTGCACCCGCAGCTTGCCGTTCAGCGCCGGCGGGAAACCGACGCGGACATTTTTATCGGCAAACAACACCCGCTCCTTGCCGACGGCCAGCGGGATTTGCAACGGGATACGCTCCCATTTCATCAGCTCTTCCGCCTGCGTAACCGGCACGATAAACGTCGCCGCCAGGGGAAGTACACTCAGGGAAAGCGCCAGAACACGTGCTTTCATCATTGGAATACTCCTTTTTTCTCAGGCGCGGGTTCCGCCGGCGCCGCAGCAAGACGCTGTGGCATGCTGTCGTAACAATCCAGTGCCAGACCAAACTCATTACGTTCCGGATCCCCTTCTGCGCGCACCACTTTCAGCGGATAACGTGTCAGTGCGCGTTTCACCGGTTCGCCGGCAAAGGACTCGTCCGCCACCAGATCAAGGCGCACCACCCAGTTATCACGGCCTTTGACCGTCACCGGGCTCTGGTTATAACGGCCGTTGTAACCGTGCTCAGGGATTTCGAATACCACGCGCGTCCTGCCGGCAAGCTCACCGCTTTCGCTACGCTTTTTGGCATCCGCTTTCAGAAAGCGCTCACACGACGGCGTCAGGTACGGTGACAGGCCATTGATTTTTGCCGGGTAATCCACCTCACCGTTCTTTGGCCAGGCATTGAGTTGCTGGAAGATATAAAACCCGAAGCTGTAGATCGTGGACGGTGGCACCTCCCACCAGGCGCGGGTAGAGCCGCTGCGCAGGTCTGGCGGGTTATGGATGGTCAAATTGTCTGGCGCCCGCATCCAGCCGATGCTGGCCACCAGAAGGAAAACGACCAGCACACCGCAGGCAACCCGCAACGTGAGAATGTGCTGATCGCGGTTTTTAACCGCATGTCTGAAACGGCTCATGTGGACCTCTTAACAACGCGGCTGCGACGCAACGACCAGCCCTGTTTGTCGATAATCAGGGTGGGATCCCCCCACCCCATGCGACGTTTACGCGCCTCGAGGCGCTGCCAGATATAATTCTCCGGTTTACCGCGCTTAAGGCGCGTCAGCCGGCTACCTCCAAACCAGATGACGAGAAGCGGCGTCACCAGCATGCCGGTGGGTATCACGACCCAACCGGCAAGGGGAAGAAACGGCAACGACACGAGCAGACCCAGCCCTACGCCCGCCAACGCCGCCAGTCCCATCTCCGGGGTGGTAAACCCCCGGAAGACGACAGGCTCGGCGTTAAGACGGTCAGGTAAGAATCGGATAGTCTGCATGGCGGGCCACCTTAGAACAGGATCTCGGCGGACTTGCCAACCAGCCAGATAACCGCAACCAGCAGCACAATACCGACCACGATGATGGCGCCGAACTTACCCCAGTTGGATTTACCTTCGCGCACCTCATGGAAGGTGGAGATTGCAGAGTTTGCTACCACAAGAAACGCCACGGCGGCAGCGACCAGCCCCAGGATGACGATGCCGTCCTGAATGTAACCTTTGAGGGTATCCATCAGTCCACCGCCACCACCGGAAGACGGCGGCTCAACGCTCGGCAGTGCAGCCTGCGCCGGTTGACTGGCGGCATAAGCCAGAGAAGTCGCTACCGCGACACGCGCAGAAAAATGACGGAAGAAACGAGCTACAGCATTCATAAAGCATTCCTTTTTACAGAGTGAAATTAATAACGTGAAAAACGGTCCAGCGTCTCACCGGGGTCAGCTGGCAAACATCCAGGTAACAACGAGCAGCAACAACACGAGCCTGACGGCAAACTGCACCATCGCTGCGTTGCGAAGCTTTTCGTTGCTCCATCCCTTCCAGATATCGGTCAGTGCCCAGGCGGCCCAGACAAACAGCACCGCGAGCAACCCACCGATGCAAATCAGCGACAGGATATTGACTTCAACACCGCCGCTGGCCGCCTTGAAGGCCTGCTCCTGCGCACCGGTCATGGCCATCAGGGGCGCTCCCGACGGTAATTGCCGGCCACCGCACTGCCATCTCGTGGTTGCGCGCGCGAGGGTTCCAGGTAACGGTCAATGCCGGCATTGATGGTCTTGAGATCGGCGGTAGCGCGGGCATAGTCGAAGAAGAAACGACCGCGCTCCGACGGGTCAGCCTGAACGGCGGCAACACGGGCACGTTCAAGCGCTGCCTGCACCTGGATCAGCATGCGCTGGGCAGAAGCCAGCTCATCTTTTTCAGCAGCAAAGGCAGGCAGTGCGGTCAGCAAAGTCAGCCCCAGCACACAGCCGGCGCCGAGACCACGAACAACGGGGATAGGCATACACAAGCACTCCTTGATGATTTAGGGTGCTCTCAGGGTGCGATAGATGGGGCGGGAGGTCAGCGGATAACTCTTTATGGAATTTTGATAATTTTAAGCCAGGGGAAACACATAGAGCTGAATTGGAAGTTTTTTAAGCCTGGGAATACTGCCGCGCCGCACGGCGGCTTGTCTGCTGACGGCAGCGCACAAAAGCCAGTTTTGTACGCCGCCGTCCAGCCTGGATTTCAGGCACCTACAAATATTTCTTAAACGACGCTGTCGTCACTGTCACCGCAATGCCGAGCAGGATAGCGGCCGGCAACAACAGCAGATTGGGGTAAACCGCTGTTGGCCAGGACAAGTACAGCATGCAGGGGATATACACCGCCGGTTTCACCATCCGCTTGGCGTGGTGGTACACAAAGCTCGACTCATAGCCGGCACCGTAGCGCCGGATATCACGCCGCCCCAACCCCTCGGTCAGCGCAACCAGGACCACCAGGATAAACAGTGGGATGGACAGCACTAAAATGGTCACACGTACCAGGGTGATCACGGTAACGTACACCGTCGCCATCAGGTACTCTTTAAGCGTGGTAGCCAGCCAACCACTCCAGCTATTCAGCTCTCTGGCAACCGCATTCTGGCTGTGTACCTGCGTGTCATACGCCTGCTTAATCCAGTCCAAAAAGCCGCTGTCCACGAAGGTCCATTGATACGCCATCATGATCCAACGAGTGACGGTCACTGACGGTTCAGACAGCAGCAGGCTGCGTGTAAATTCAGAGGACAGGTACCCCAACTCGGTGTTCATCACCGCTTCACTGTGCGATGCGCCAAGCTCTGACCAGAAAAATGCCATCCCGACATATTCGATCACCAGGCTCACCAAAAGCGAAGCCAGGAACATCCCGATCAGCATCCAGGGCCAGCCCCACAGCACGTTGTAAAACAGCCCATGCTTACGGGGTTGTACGGGCTGCTGAGGCTGATTATTCACCGCTTGCGACATTCAGCCCCCCTTTCATAACCGCATCAGGCATTACCGTGCTGGCAGACCACCAGGACTCGCTGGTACGGTAGTTGCGCTGCATCTCCTCGGCAATCTTCTGCAGGTTGGCCGGCATCAAAGCATCATCCCTGTCACCGCAGGGCAGTGGCATCCGAATTTTCCACAGTTGACCACCTTCCAGTAGCGCGAACGCCTGCCCTTTCGGGAGGTTAATCACGTCCGCCGGGGCAAGCAGAGGGGCTTTCACAGTACCGACGCGGTCCTGGGTATTGGAAGTAAAATCCTGTCCCTTCTCCACATCGGCCGTATCGGCATGCCCTGATACCAGGGTTTTGGTGTAAATATCGACCTCCGGGAGCTGTGTTGTCAGCAACTGTGCGGTCCGGTTCTCACGCACACGCAGCATAATCAGGGTATTGAAGTTACCTGTCACCTGAGCCGCCTTCGCGGTACTGCCGATGCGCGCCTCGATATCCGACTCGGTTTGCGTATAGGCCGTCACCTGCATACCGGCGCCGCCGCCTTTGTTGATAAGCGGAATGAATTCATCGCCCATTAACTCGTTGAACTCGTCACAATGCAGGTTGATCGGCAGCTTGCCGTCAGCGCGGGTTGGCAGCCCGCCGTGCATACCGTGTTTGTAGATATGGCCGGCCACCGAAACCAGGTCGGCAAACATGCTGTTGCCAACGGCAGAGGCGATCACCCCGTCCGACAAGGCATCTAACCCCACGTAGACAATACCGCGCTTGCGGATAACTTGTTCCCAGTCAAAAATAGGCCTCGGGTCGCTCATATCCATATAGTTCGGTGCCAGGAGCTCGGCGGTCTTGCCGGTGGTGAGTTTTTCCAGCAACGGCAGCAGTGACGCCACAATTTTATCGAAGTAAGTACGGTCATAACGGACGGCTGACCGCAGGCCATCGAGAATGGGGTCATACAGCTGCTTGCCGGCCTCGGAACTCAGCGCCATTTCCACCGCCATGATTTTTATCGCGTTCGGCTGGCCCTGCATATTGCGCGGCACATCGTCCTCCGTCAGCACCTGCAGGCTGTTGTCGATTTGTTGCTGCAGCGCCGGCATACGCGCTTCAATCACTTTCTTTGCGTAGGTCTCATACAGCTCGCTGATGTTGTTCACGTAACGGGTGATCAACTGATAGTCCGGACGCTGACCCAGTGCGACCAGGGCACGCGCTACAATATTGACGAATCGCCAGGCAAACTCACGGAACGCCGCACTGTTGCCCTCCCCGCTCAACTGCCCGGAGATACGGCCAGCGACCTCAGAGACGCGTTCAAAACGCCCAACGGCGTTATAGCGTGCCGAGATATCCGGCCAGCCCAGATGGAAGATGAACAGCTCATCCCCGCGACCGGCACGGTGGGCTTCAGCCCAGACACGCCGCAGCAGGTCCGCATCCCCTTTTGGATCAAACACAATGGTGATATCTCCACGGCGTATATCCTGGGTGATAAGCAGCTCTGCCAGGCGGGTCTTGCCTACGCGGGTAGTGCCCAGCACCAGGCTGTGGCCCACACGTTCGCCCAGCGCCATCGAGACATCAAGCTCATCGGGTTCAATGCCGTGAATGGCCGGGTTTCCTCCAACCGGTGGCAACGGCCGCACCGGGTTCAGCGGGGAGTCCTTGCGCAACAGCTGGGACAACCATGGCAGGGTGTATTCGGTTTTGAGCTCCAGACGGCGCGCCATCTGATACAACTGCGGCGGCTGGACGTATTTCTCCACCTCCGGACGGCGGGTATCCATCAGGCGCTGGGTGTGCTTTTGCTGCCAACGAAATCCCTTCCCCAGGAACAGCCGCTGCCGGCTCACCGGGATCTGTCGGCTTTCCATGACATAGCGCGGTAACCGACGCAGATTACGGCGATAACGGACCACCCGCAGGCCCTGCCGTGCTCGTACTGCGGACAGCACTGCAAACCCGCCGGCGGTGACATAACTCACTGACGGCGCCAGGGCGACCGACCAGGGAGCAACAAAACAAATCGCAGCCGCAGCACCGGCAACGATCGCGGTATTCAATTCTACCGCCGGGCGCAGCAGCGCTTCCATCATATGACGATTACTCATGACGACCTTCCTTATCATTCGGGTTGGTGACCGAATTCACGGTTAAAAAAAGCAGCCACTCTGTATTGCCGGCAAGCAACGCAAGCAGCTTTCGGCCACTGACCAGGTGGACGTGGGGATGGTTCTGCAACAACACCCGGCTCAGTTGACCGGTACGGCCGGTATGAATGAAAAAACCGTCACAATGGTGATCTCGCAGCAACGCACCAAAACTCGTGATATGGGACGGTGTGATCGTCCGGCCGTAACGCTTGGCCTGGATGAGGTAGGTCTTGCCTTCGATAATGACCTGACCGTCCAGGCCACCGTCGCCGCTGTAGGAGGTATTGCGGATAACTGCATACCCCTGGCGCTCAAAGGCCAGGAGCAACAGCTCTTCGAATACATAGGGGTTGATTTTGCGTAGGTAGGCCAGACGCTGGCCATCACCGCCCAGTAACGGTAAGCGCGCCAGCACCCGCGTGGCCGTCGCCTGATGTCGGCGATGGCGCCGACGGCTGGCTGTCTCCCGACCACGGCTGTTCAGCCCAATCATGACAGCAACAAACAGCACGATCAGCACAACCGTCAGCACAGGGTTCACCATCAATGCTGCGGTGATGTGTTGCGCCGATATCATGGTGTGACCTGCTGGAACAAACCGATATCAGTGATGAGTACCGGGTAATTCGACAGCTGCAGCCGGCGCGCCAACTCACTGCCGGATGCCGGCGCCATCGGTACCCCCGGCGCCAGCTCACGCAGCGCCTGCAGCGCAGGCAGGTTGCTGACGTTAACGACGAGGCCCGCAGCATGCCGGGATTTGAGTTGTTCCGCATTCGTCTGCAGCCAGAGACGACTGACATCGTCATCCCCCACAATAAACAGCGAACCAATCCCGGGCAGTTGCAGCGGGCGCGCCGCTATCACACCCGGCGTCAGCTCCGGTGTCGTCACCGGCAATACGGCCAATTCAACTACATCAGCAGATACAGGGGCTTGCGGCATGACCGGCGGCGCTGCCGCGTCACCCTGCCGATTAATCCCCTCAAAATAAGGTGATGCGTCATCGCCACCGATATCAGCGATGACATTCAGGTTGGCCAATGCCGTGGTGGTCACCAGACTCAGGCCGAACAGCAGAAAATTCACTTTTTTCATAATTATGGGTTCCGTGGTTCAATCCAGGTCAGCGCCGCCGTTTGTGCCGGTAACACCGTAGCCGTGGGAGTTGTACGGGCTCCCCTGACCGGGGCGGTCCCCCTGCCATTCAGGCGTGCCAGCTTTCCACTCACGATGGATTTATACCGGGCTGCCGGGGCACCGCCGGCGGGGTGGTGATAACACCCGGCGGCAACCAGCCAGCTTCCGGGATTACGGTCATAGCATTCCCGCAGGATGGCCGCTGCCGCGTTGAGGTTGGTGTAAGGGTCAAAAGCCTCCCAGGTCGACGTGAAGTGATGGCCGTTCCAGCCCAGATTGACCTGGGCAATCCCGACATCGATGCGCTTGCGAGGATGTGTTTTCAAAAAGTGCTGCAGCGCTTCCCAGGCCTGCAGGCGGCTGGCGTAACGATACCCTTTGCCGGCCACGTTAATGGTCCAGGGCCAGGGACGCTCCACATCCGGGGCCGGACCGGCCCCGCGGGTCACCAAGATGATGCTTTTCGGCGCCATCGATGTCTCGGCCAGCGCCACCGAATACAGGGACTCCGGGGGCACCCCGTGACGCAGCGCCACCTCCCGGTAACCGGAAGGCACCAGTTGGGTAGCAGCATGAACGACGCCACCGCTCACAACGGTGAGGAGGGCAAGCAGGGGCAACAGCCTCCGGGTCAGAATGCGGCGAGTGTCCATCCGTTCTCCCCTTGTTGCAGCACCACCGGCATCAGGCCGTTGCCGAATTTCATCCAGCGGCCACCGTCATGATTGAGCGTAATTTGACGTGCGCGCACCTTGTCGACAGGAATGTGATGCGCCTTCGCCCAGTTACGCAGCAGGCTGTCATCCCCTTTACTGTCGACGAGGTAAATGTCGACCGGCCGGTTATCTGCCAGCACCGCCGCCAGGCGTGCATCGCACTGACCGCAGTCCTTAGCTTTCACGAACAGTGCCAGTCGCCCGCCGGTGTCATGTGCGATACCGGCCGCATTCCCCATGTTCACCGGCAACACACCAAGGCGCTGCCAGGCCGCATCCACCTCACGCTGGAACCTGAGTTCTTTCTCGGTGCGGGCGAACTCCTGCTTTACCCACAGCTGCGCGTACTTTTTACGCTCGGCATCGCTCTGTGCTTCGATGCCAAGGGCAGTTAGCGGATCAAGCCCCGGAGACTGCGTCCCGCGAGGGCCATCCATCAACTGCTTATAACGCTGGTACTCTTCCCCACTGAGGCCCCACTGCCTGCCCTGCTGCGCCGTCTTGTTCGCCTGGCTCTGCTGAATCTCACTCAGGGTAGACTGGCTGTTCTCGATGGCCGTCTGCTGCGCCGCCTGTGATAATGGGCTCAGCAGCATCAGGGAAATTACGCTGTATTTCAGTTTCATCACGCTCTCCTTATTGGGCGCTGACGGTCTGCAGTCGGCCGTTCACACGAAACGTCGCCTGCCCGTAACCGGCACTGACCAGGATCCAGCCGGCGACCGACTCCCCTTCCCCGATTAACCGCACCTGCGACAAATCGCTGAACCCCAGCGGCGCCACAGCCGCAAAGGCCGACGTACCGCGCTGCTCCACCCCGGTCAGCACGAATGGCGCTTTGCGCGCCACACGAGGTACCGCATTACGCGGGGAGGCTTTAATTGGCGTGGGCTTGTGCTTTGGGATGATTTTGGCGGTCGCTGAAGGTGCAGCGGGGACGTCCGTTGAGGGGGCTACAGTCGGTACAAGCTTTTCAGTCGCTGACTTTTTCACGGACTCAATGCTGTCTTTCAGCGCATTTAACTCAACCTGTTGAGCCTGCAGTTGCTGCTCAAGTTTCTCCGGTAGCCCATTGGTTAACGTCAGCGCCCCAACCTGCCGCATGAGCGAGTCCTGACGCTCAGCCAGGCTCTTAAGCTGTTTAGCATGCGCCTGAAGCTCATCGGCTATAGAGTTCATGCCATCCTGCGGCGCCAGTGCTTTCTGTGCCTGCTCAAGCAGGGCAATACGCTGGTCGACATGCCTGATAGCCCCTGAGCCGACGAGTCCAGCCACCAGGACAACAACGACGCCGGCCGTTGCCCCCCAGAAGGTCTTGCTGCGTAGCAACCCTTTTTTTGCCGGTGTCATCGGCATCATTTCGTCATTATGCTCAGTCATTTTTTCAGCCACCCGCCGGTTGTCGGTACGGCGTTAACGGGCTGAGGTGCAATGACCGTCGCAGCAGGATGCGCTGAAACCGGTGCTGAAACCGCCCTGGCCGGCACCACCGTCACTGGCGGCAGCTGTGTCGCCGGCAACTGATACCCGTCACGCAGGCTGTGGCAGACAACACGTTGCACGTCGTCTACCTCAAGCTGCCACGCGGGGCCTGCCAGTACCTGCAGCGCGGTACGCAAACGCATCGGTCCCAGTTGGTACTGCACCGCCGGCAACGCCTGCCGGTACAGCACGCCGTTTGCCGGTCCAGTCGCGCACAGTGAATAGCCCGACTGGCGCAGCGCATAACGCAACGCGTCAGCCACCGTCGGTTTTACTGATGCCGGAATACGGATATCGATGATTTGCGAGAGCGGATCACGCTGAACGGCCGCCGGGTCGGTGCTGACCAGTAAATAACGGTCGTAGCGCACGACCTCCGGCACCTGCCCGTAAGCATCCGGGCTGACCGGTTGAACGTTGCGAGTGACGGTAACCGAAGGCGTGACAGGGGAAATATCGCGCTGCTGCAGCGGCTGCTGAGTAACGCACCCGGTCAGCATGAATGCTGCCAGGGAAGAGACGAGAATTGTTTTTTTCATCCGGAAGATTTCCTGTTCAGTGACAATTGGCAGGTGTCACTGTGCGGTTACCGTCCAGGAGGCTCAATTAACAACTCTTTATTGCTAATCAAAAAAAAACGCCAACCCGAAGGTCAGCGTTATCGAATCATGCTAACGAACCCAAATTAGGGTTCTGGGTAATAATCCTGGTTCAGGATCTGTTCTGTAGTCCAAATGCAAGAAGCGGGTAATTTATCCAGACCGATCCCCGTTTCTTTTGATGCTATAGCCAAAGCATCAAACCAGGTATCTTCCAACCACTCCCGATCGACCATAGCAACTTTCAGACTGGGGGTTTTCTTTAAACGGCGCTCAATCAAACCGCGTTGCCCCTTGATCGTCAGTTCCCAACTTGTACCACGGTGAGTAGGTTGAAATTGCCACTTCAGAAGGTGAGCCAGTAAAACCGCCATCCGGCTGGCCAGTTCGCGCTTTTCACTCTTGCCCACGTCCTCAATCTCCTCGGCAATATTTTCAATATCCAGTTGGCTAAGTTTACCGGCACGCAGTAACGCCGCCTGTTCATTCGCCCAGGCGACCACGTCGGTATCGTAACGAGTTCCCATGGGAGCCTCCGGTATAGTAGATAGAAAAACTGCACACAGCAGACGCTATGTGCAGTATGTCAATGAATGCCATCCAGGTCAAAATGGGATGTCATCATCAAAGTCCATCGGCGGTTCATTGCCGGCAGGCGCCTGAGGGGGTGTACCACTGTGGGTCGGTTGCTGAGGTTGCCCCCAACTACCAGACGCTGAGGGCCCCGGGTTATCGGTCTGACTACGACCACCCAGCATCTGCATCGTGCCGCCCACGTTAACGACTACCTCAGTAGTGTAGCGATCCTGGCCGCTCTGATCTGCCCATTTACGCGTGCGCAAAGCGCCTTCAATGTAGACCTGCGAACCTTTACGCAAGTATTCGCCGGCAATTTCAGCGAGCTTGCCAAACAGCACCACACGGTGCCATTCGGTTTTTTCTTTCTGTTCGCCGGATTGTTTATCACGCCAGGTCTCGGAAGTCGCAAGCGACAGGGTGGCAACCGCGCCACCATTTGGCATGTAACGGACTTCCGGATCCTGGCCGAGATGACCGACAAGTATGACTTTGTTTACGCCGCGAGACGCCATAATCAAATCCTCACAGGGAATAGAGTTAGAAAGGGAAAAACGCCCCGAAAAATCGAGGCGTAAAGGGCGTTATCAGAAAGAGTTTTCCGCGTATTGTTGCTGTGCGGAACCTTGCTGAGGCGGCGTAGAGTCGGATTTCTCAGCCTGATATACCTTTTCCTGACCGATTTTGATCCAATCGACCTTGATAAGGCGGGCTTTGAGGCTGACGCGCTGTTCACCGGCATGTTCGCCGCTGTTGAGCGTGAAGATGTCCGTCTTGGGATTGCTGAGCACAAAACCAATCAGGACCTTTTTGTCTTCATCAACCGATTTTTGACAGCGGTTGATCAGGCTGCTGGCTTCTTTACCGGCGACCGTCACATCGAAACGCGTGTAACTGGCGTTATCGGTAGGACCGGAGAGTCCATTGACGACACAGCTGATAAAGGTGCCATTCGGGCCATTGACTTGACGAATGTTGCTGAGGTACCCCATGCCCTTGATAGTCAGGTTGAAGTATTCAGTTTTAGTAGATGCTTGCTGAGATTGGGTAGACATGATGTTTTCTCCAGGAGTAAAGATTCGGTGACGGAGAAATACACCTTCCCGACGGGAAAGTGTTTCCCGTCGGGAGTCTGCAAAGTCGTACGTCAGTGCAGACTGTCTTGATTGTGAAATGGACCTTCATCACCGCTAAGTGATCCCCGTTCTCAAAGGCTAAACGGTGTTACCGCCACGTGGGCTTCCTCTTTCAGGCTACGAGGCTATTGGCAGTCACCCGAGGGCGTTTCTCACAGACCGCTGAAACTTTGGCTGGCACTCACCCGAAGGCGCTTCTCACAGAGTGCTGAAGCATTGGCTGGTTGTCCGGAGACAACAAGTAAGCCTGTTCATTTTTAATGCAAGCATCGAGAGTGTCAACCGCAATATTCCGTTTTGAGAACCATAAAATAAAAACGGCGTTGATCCGAAAATCAACGCCGCACGGCCGGTACCTGAACCTTCAGTAAATTCTGTCAAACTCCGGGGAGGAACCTAGTCTCCCGACGCGTTTTTCACGGAGTTGCATGCGTCTTGACAGCCAACCTGAGTGTGGAGGCCGCTGACCGAACTGAAGCAGAAAAAAACCATGGAAGAATTTTCCCACCACCGCAGTTACGGGGTACCTATGCATTCTGCAAGAAAGCCAGATAACCTTAGCAAATCTTCCTAAAATTAACATCAGGCAATCTCTTACTCCGCACCGGTTGTTTTATTTTTAGCCGGTGATTTTGCTTTATAGCGCTTGGCCTTACGGCTTCCTTTCGCATCAATGTTGATGATGCCCTGGCAGGTGGGGTAATTACTGCAGCCCCAGAAGGCACCGCCACCTTTCTTGCCTGCACGCCGGCGCATCGTCCCACCGCATGTCGGGCACGGTGGTGAAGGAGGCGCAGTGAACTTCACCGCCTGCGTTTTCCCTTTCTCCACCAGATGGCCCGTCCACTGTGCCTGGCGACTCATGAACGTCTCGAGTGTCATCTGGCCCTGGGCAATCTCGTCCAGCGACTGCTCCCACAGCGCCGTCATCCCGGGGTTGGTCAGCGCGATCGGTAACGCATCTATCAGTTCGCCGGCAATCGGCGTGGAAAGCAGGATTTTTCCCTTCTTCTCCAGGTAGCCGCGTTTAAACAGCGTTTCCAGGATACCGGCACGTGTCGCTTCAGTACCCAGCCCCGCGTTCTCTTTCAGCACCTTCTTCAGTTGCGGGTCACTGACGAACGCCGCAGCATTTTTCATGGCGGCGATCAGTGTCCCGTCAGTAAAATGCCCCGGGGGCTTCGTCTGCAGCGTTTTAAGCTCCGCGCCGGCAACCGCGACGGATTCACCTTTTACCAGCGCCGGCAGCCGGACATCATCCGTGTCGGCCGACTCCTCTTTCACCTCGCTCACGTCATGCTGGAACAGAGCTTTCCAACCTACCACCGCCTCGACCTTGCCACGGGTGCGGAACAGTTGCCCGCCGATATTAAAGGTAGCCTCAGTCACATCCACTTCATGTAACGGCAGGAACTGTGCCAGGTAATGCTGACGGATCAGCTGATAGACCTTCAGCTCATCGGCAGACAGCTTGCTCAAATCGAACGGCTGCTTAGTCGGGATAATCCCATGGTGCGCCGTGATTTTTTTGTCGTTCCAGATGCGGGAAACAAAGGCCCTGTCGAGCCTGGCCACACTTTCGCTCTGCGTTGGATCCGTGCGGGTAACCGCACTCAGCACATCGGCAACCTCTTCCCGCATCGATGTCGGCAGATAGCCGCAATCTGTCCGGGGATATGTGGTCGCCTTGTGCGTTTCATACAGCGACTGCGCGATACTCAGCACCTGGTTTGCGCTCATCCCCCACTTGCGTGAGCAAGCCTGCTGCAGCGTCCCCAGGTCAAAGGCCAGCGGCGCGGACTCTTTCTTGCGCTCGGTCCCTACCTCAAGCACAACGGCATGACCTGTTTGCTGACACAGCTGCACCACGGCCTGCGCCACATTCTGCTGAATACAGCGCTTCTCTTCATCACAGTAGTTGGCAGCCGGCACCCAGTTCGCAGGAAAAGTAATGCCATCCTTTTGCAGGTTCGCCCTGACTTGCCAGTACGGCTTGGAAATAAAGTTGGCGATTTCGCGGTCACGGTTCACGACCAGCGCCAGCGTGGGGGTCTGTACCCGCCCGATCGACAACACCTCGCCGTATCCCTGTTCCCGCGCCTTTAGAGTATAAAGTCGGGTCAGGTTCATCCCCGTCATCCAGTCAGCCCGGGCGCGTGCCAGGCCGGCCTCATACAGGGGTGCTGTCTTCTCGCCAGGAAGTTTGTTTGCCAGAGCATGCCGGATACTGGCCTCGTCCAGAGCAGACAACCAGAGCCGTTGGACCGGGCCGGTAAAGTGGCAATGCTCCAGTAATTCGCGTGCGATCACTTCCCCCTCACGATCCGCATCGGTCGCAATCACTACAGAATCAACCTGTTTGAGCAACCCACGGATGACCGCAAACTGATCGGCAGTGTCTTTTTTTACCGTCATTTTCCACTGAGCAGGCACGATAGGCAGCACAGACTCCCGCCAGGGGTTACCGAACTGTTCACCATAGGTCTCCGGCTGAGCCTGCTCCAGCAGGTGCCCGATAGCCCAAGTAACGATGACGCCGGCGCCCGCCAGATAGCCCTGCTTACGCTGGGTCGCCCCGAGAATGGCGCCGATATCTTTACCCTGGCTGGGTTTCTCACAGAGGTAGAGCTGCATCAGATAACCTCCCTCAGCCCTGACCTTTGGCAACCTGCTGCAACTGCGTCATCAGTCTCCCAAGGTAAGCATCGGTCAGGTGTGACGCATCCGGTGAGCTGTATGTCACTTTCAGACGGCTGCCAACGCCGGACTTGACCACTTCGAGCTCAAGGCGATCATTGCCTTTCCATTCCTGCCCCATCTTGTAATAACTGCCCCGATTTGCTGACCAGACCGGACGTGCTTCATCAATGGAGCTCGCACTCCAGTCACCGTGCTGATCACGCTGGCGCAGACTTTCAAGCTCCTCGGAGGAGATGAACTGATAATGACTTTTCAGCCGCGCCGCCGCGGTATCAACGTCCACCGGGAGGCTATACGTATGATGCACGTCCTGTCGGGGCCCGGAAATACCGGCTCGGGTCATCCAGGGCATGCTACCCTCACTGGAACTACCGCTACCACCGCTTGCCAGCGAATGTGCAGCGTCACTGATTTTTTTGTTCCATTCACCCAATTCGGTGCCTGCACAACCCGTTAACAATAACGCGGCGCAAAGAACACCTGGCATAAAAAACGACTTTACCTGTCGATTCATAATCATGATTTAACTCCTTTTTTTGAGGAAATTAATGCAGAGGTCTTGAGTGGTGGAGAGAAAGAGGAGCGTATCGCGCCCGACATAATATCTTCGTCAGGCATACCAAAACGGGTGATCGCATCCTTACCTGTGGGGGTTTCGAGACGAATATCATCTCGAGTCACCTTCGCGGGACGATAGTGTTGGACGACACCGTATACGCTACGGATCCAATGCCCCCCTCGGTCCAATAGAGTGTCGCGTTCCGAACGTGATATAAGCCCATAGTGCCAGGCTTGAAAGGCTTTCATCGCAAGCTGGTCATAGCCGACCAGAAGGAAAACGCAGCGATATCCCACAGGAGTGCGACTAAATACACCAATATTTAAAGGAGACACGGAAGCAACATCTGAAAGAGAAATTTGTGCAGGGATGTTTGCCAGTGTTTTGTCCAGCTCGACAACAGCCTGTTGAAGTAACTGCGTACCTTTATTTAAGGTCTCTTCCAGGGCGACCATTGCAGCATCGGCATAAGGGTTATCTTCACCAGAAGCCTCATTGATCTGCCCTGCTCGTAGAATAAAACGGGGCATACTATAAATATCAGGGCGTCGCTTCCCCGACGTTTCAGGATCAGCGTTTTGGCTACGTCGCCCTTCCCATAAACGAATGGCATAGAGGGTATGAAGCTCTACGGTAAGAGTGGATTTTAATGCACCAGCGCGTGCAGCCGCCGGTTTTTGTTCATTATTCTTTGCTGATTCAACCATTAGAAGCATCCTTCCGGGAACGTGTGTGGCTTGAAATAGTCTCGGCAGACACCATTAGCAGCAATCCAAAACTCTTTTTGGTTTCTAAAGGAAAAGTTCCCAAGCCAACAATTGCCTATATTTTGCTCAGTGCTGACACTGTCAGCACTGAGCGTTATTTAACCAGCGCCAAATTCCTCAGCAGAGGCACAAACAAATCTGTGCGATTTTCATACACTGCTGACACTGTCAGCAGTGTGCGTTTTTTGAACAAACTTAGTTTTGCAATCACTATTCATTTTTTGCCCGCATCATTTGCTGGCGTAATTTGGCCACAACACCGCTTACATGGTCCCGCGACGCCAGGTGTTGGCGGACCGTATCTGTTGGTTTTGCTGGCGCCGCAGAGCAAGGTATTTGGCGTCGCGGTACAGGCCTGGCAGGTTCTGGGGATTTGGCACTCGCATACAGCTCACCGTTTCTGGCGCGCTTGATGACCGCCAGTAGCCAGCCAGTGGGATTATTCAGGTTGCCTTTGGCCATTGCCTGCTCAAGACTCTCCAGCACCTGACGGGAAACCTCTGCAGGCAATGCCTTAAGCTGGACAGCAATCTGCCGCTGATCATCCGTCGCTATGATGTTCTGCAGTTCGGCCGGCAACTCAGGTACGTACGTTGTTTTATTCACACTCTGTGTGAAAGAACGTACGTTACAGTTCGGTTTCGTTGATGCACCGTAACTTACTGATTTCACCATGAGTTCGGAAAGCGAACTCGGTGTTTTGCCTCCCTGTTTTACACTGGGTTCGGTATCCGAACCGGGTTTAATTTGACTTAGTTCGGTATCCGAATCCGGGGATTTTTTACTGAGTTCGGCGTCCGAACTGGGGATATTTTCCTGTCGTTGAGACACTCTGACGGCCATCTGTTGCGGGGTTTGTGGCGACCCCAGCCGTTCAGCAATCGCCGCCATCTGGGAATGCTGATGACGCATTGTCGGATCATGCTGAATATCCGACAGTACCGACCAGGCCGTCTGGCTGACGGTGCGGTTTTTATGCGCACAGCCCATGGCGACCGTATCCAGCCAGGTCGGATCCAATGTCTCCGCATCACGGGCCGAGAGTGGTTCATCGTGTTGGGCATAGATATTCCCCCTCACCCGCCCCTGGCCGTCACGCACACGCCGGCACAAACTGAGCCAGCCGGTCAGGCGTAACATCAGCAGCACGCGACTGACGGTCTCGCGAGACGCCTTACCATTGAAGGGCGAGGCAAGCTGCAGCTGCAGCTCGTCATAGGTCGGGAACACGGCGCCCTGATTCTGTTGTGCGTACAGGCGGATCATAATCCACGCAGTTTTATCCAGCGGTGACAGACGGGTGTCCAGGAGCAACCGGCGGGGAATGGAGTCATGCACATTGCCCATGTACAGGAGACCGCTGCGCAGATTCGTGACATCGGGATTCCCCGCGTGCTTTTCCGCGTCTATTCGTTCCGCCAGGCGGGCATTCATTTGTTCGAGCGTAAAGGTGATCAGGCTGTCATCAGGTGTTTTATTTATGCTCATCGATTTTGCGCATCCTTTTACGCGGCCCACGCCCACAGGGCGAAAGCATCAAGCGGTTGTTGGCCTAACGGCACTCAGGCCTGTACCCGACATCAGGTACAGGGTCAGTGTCATCACTTCCACAGTTCGTTGTTGTAGCGTTCATGGGTCAACAGCTCCCAGTCATCACCACTGTTTCGGCTGAGCAGTCGCCAGCTGGTACCGATATCAATCTTCATCCAGGCACGCCCGGGGGCGTGCTTGCCTTTAACATGAAGGTGCTTGTAGTTACGTTCCCCGCGGCGGAAACGCCTGACCTGCTCCTTCGCCTTTCTCTGGCAGGATGGTGGCGCCGAACGGGGGACCTGCAACCCCGGCATTAACATCACGGGCTTCATGCCAGCCTCCTTGTATTTCCTCCTGGCGTAGCGCGTGGCGTACGCACCGCCTGAATGGCTTTTCTGGCCGTTGCCGTCTGAGGGGCATCGAAGCTGCGGACAGCGTGCCAGACAGCCGTCAGAGAAACATCCATCTGTTCGGCGGCCAGCATCATGACGTCCAGTCCATCGGCACTGGAGGCGTCATCGATGTCGGCTTTTTGCCACTGGCGCCACAATGCCGCGTTCTCGTCGTCGCTGAGCGCTGCACAGCGCCCCTGGCGAATGTTGATACCGGTCATGCGTCGGCGGGCTGCAACTTCAACGGTCGAGAGGCCAAAATAGTGCTGCATCATTTCGATAGAGCCTCCCAACGCCAGTGCACGATCAATCCGCTGCATACGTTGCTGCTCACGGCGCGCATGTTGCAGCATCAGAGAAAAATTCTCGTGATGGATTTGGAAGGTCAGCACCGATACCGAGCTGTTCATGAGGTAATGCAGATCTTCAATGGTCAAACCGTGCAGCAGTTGCATCTCCTCCGTGGTCAGCCCCAGAGATTCACAGCGGCGGATATAGCCTGATTTAAGTTCCATCACGAGCTGAGTGAGCAGGCTGTTCGTCGCCTGAGACAAGCTATTACTCATAGTGACCCCCCCTGGATTTTGGAAAACATCTAGAAAAAACAGCAAACAAGCAGGCCAGCAACACCATGGAAACGAACAGGAATGGCAACGCTGAAATGAAGTTTTTGCCCTTGTCCTTAAACCACGTTCTGGGATCAGGAACGTCGCGCATAAACAGGAACCAAAAAATGAAGGACAGCATTGTGATAAGGAATAGATAAAGGTTCATGAATTGCGTCCTCCCTGATAACCAATGCCAGTGGTCACAGCCCCCTGAACACCCTGGTGTAAACGGGCGTTCTGGCCTGCTTCGAATCCACGTAAACGGGCAATATCATCACCGCGGCAGGTTTTCGGGGCGCGCGTTTGCAGCTCACCCATCTTTTGGCTTTCCAGCCAGGCTCCCATCAATTCGCATTCCTGTTCTGTCACGGTAAACGTCGTGATGACTCTGCGAACGCCGGCAACCCAGCCGGCACGAAACTGCTCAGCTCGGGCACGCCGCGTGCTCATTTTCAGGCGCTTATTCTGGGTTTTCAGGTAGTCTGCAGTCGCATCTTTCAACTGCCGGCTCAGCACATCGAACGCATAAGCCGCAACGGCCGGCCGCTCACTAAAACCGTAGAACGTCACGTTGCGGCGCGGGCCAGACTCGCTATCCCGCCAGGAAAAATACAAACGGCATCCAAAGGCGCGGGCAATCGCCCACGCCAGCCCGGACATCCATTCAGGCAGTTTTTGTTTCGCTTCGGAAGGCGCTCCCCGGCTCGGGGCCGTCTGAATAGATGACAGGCTGGCTTCCAGCTCGCTGATACCGTATTTCTCCATCAGTTTTTGCGCCCGGGCTAACGCCAGTCCAGCCTCATGCGCATTACTGTTGCTGCGGGCCAGCTCAAGCAGTTTGCGCACCAGTTTCACCAGGCGCACCTGTCGTTGTGAATGGCTCATCAGGCTGTCTCCTCCGTTGCAGATAAGTCACGCTGCAGTTCACGCAGACGGCGTAAGACTCGAATAAGGCGCATCAATTTCACGGCATGAATATCGTCAAGCAACGGCCAGTCAGCCGCATTTTCCGACCCGATGAGGGCTTCATTGAGCGAGCTGGATGAGGCGCCGTCCGGGTTGTTGCCGGCAAGGGTCAGGAGTAACGCGGTGAAGCGAGAGGGACGTTCGGCAGTCAATGCGTAGCCGGCAGCCTGCAAGTCGGCTTTATCGGCTCTGATTTCAGCTTCGCAACCCGCCACTTCAGCCAGCTCGAATGCCAACCGGAAGGTGATCACCTGCAAGTGTTCGATATCGTCCTGCAGGGCAGAAATAGCCCAGATGGAGGAGACCGGCTCAAGTCCTACCTCAGCGAAGGGCACCTCTGCAACAGGGGCTGCAGGCTGTGTTTCGGTATTGTTGTGAGGGGCGGTCGACTCATGAGCGCCAGGCAGAGGGACTTCATTGACGGTGGTATGCTCACCGCCTAAAACCGTTTCAATGTCACCTGATAACACCGAAGGAGCACCGTATAAATCAGGCTGAGTTTCAACACGGCGTTCAGTTTGAGTTGCAGGCGTTTCCTCTTCCTGAGCGTTCTGTGATTCGTCATCGGCATCTCTCGTTGATTCATGCAACGCGCTGTCCAGCACCAAAGAAGAGCCTTCTCCCTGTACTTCAGGTTCCGTCGGTCCGCCGGTATTTCCCTGCTGCTGTGCAGGCACCAGCTCGACAGTATTGCCCTTGCCTGACAGACCAGGCGTTAATGCCGGTTCACCGAGGTGCTTACGCCGATTTTGCTCTTTGGGATCAAGCTCCAATAACCAGCGGTCATAATTGAGCAACGGGTGTGGCAACGCGTTAATGAGTGCCCCAATCAATTCATCACGGAACATATCCAGCGAGTAAACTTCAGGGTCATCAAAGTGACTGCAGACTGCTCCGAAGACTGCATCAAAGGTACAAGTTGCTTCAACATCAATGATAAAACGCTGCCAAGTTTTGTTAGCATTCCCACGTAAGGCTAACAAGAGTTGAATCTGTGGACGTCCTAAACCTGACTCAAGTAAACTTGGAATATAAGGGTATAAATATTGGATCGTATCTTCCATCCGACTGATATTGGAGTTATGAACCGGATAGCCGGACTCTCCCAGTAGAGTTGAAAGTTCACGTAAAGAAACTGTTTTACCCAATTGCTCTTCAAAAAGCGTACGGGCCTGCTTGATCCCAAACGCTTTCTCGATAAATGTCAGGTCACCACGCACTTCATTTTCAGCCAGGTGACCTATCACGCAGGATAATCGTCCTGGCCAGGGTTTGAACACACAAGAAAAGCGGTAGAATCGCTCTTCTCCTGTTTCTTGCCAGAGCTCGGAAAGGATCGCATAACGCGTATTCCCCCCATCACTGAAGAAGTACCCCAACTCAGGGCGCTCCGGATCACGGGTTACTTTTGGCACTGTGTCCAAACCTCGCACCCGAATTGACGCTTTAATATCATCATATTTGGGGTTGCGGGTGGTACGCGGGTTATCCGGATTCGGGTTCACTTCATCCAGGGTCAATACCAACGGCATTTCACTGACGGGGGTTTCCGCCAGCACAGGGGCCAAAGGTTGCGTGCCTGCTGCAGTCTTGCCCTGCTGGAGCAAAGCACTGTTGAGATCGAGGATCTTGGTTTTAGTACGCGCCATAGTTACGCCCTCCCCGAGTATTGGTCATACTGACCATCGTGGAAGTCACTGAACGCGGTGAATTGCCCTTCAAACTTGACGCGAACGGTGCCCGTTGCCCCCTGACGCTGCTTACCAATGATAATTTCTGCCGTGCCGGCATCATCAGAGTCAGCGTAATAGACCTCATCCCGGTAGATGAAGGCGATCACATCGGCATCCTGCTCCAGCGCACCAGAGTCTCGCAGGTCACCATTAAAGGGACGTTTGTCAGCACGGCTTTCCAACTGTCGGTTCAGCTGAGATAGCGCCACAACGGGACAATCAAGTTCTTTGGCCAGCGCTTTCAGACTGCGGGAAATTTCTGAAATTTCCTGAGTGCGATTTTCCTGGCCAGGGCAACGCATCAGCTGCAGGTAATCGACCATGATTAAACCCGGATTACCATACAACCGGGTATAGCGTCGAGCCCTGGAGCGCAACAGTGCGGGGGTCAAATACGATTCATCGTCAATAATCAGGCGGTTTTCCAATGGCAACAACCGCTCCATCGCTTTGGAAATACGCGCCCAATCTTCATCATCCAACTGGCCGCTGCGCAGCCTTGAAAGTTCAACCCGCCCGTCAACAGCAATCAGGCGTTGGAGCAACTGCTCACGCGGCATTTCCAGACTAAAGAAGAATGCAGATTTCTCCGTGCCTCGGAGTGCGCTGGTGTAGGCGCTCAACGCAAAGGCGGTTTTACCCATCGACGGCCGTGCTGCAAGCAAAACCAAATCTCCCGGCTGCAAACCACACGTCATCACATCGAGCTCTGAGAAGCCAGTCGGGGTTCCTGTGATCCCATTACCGCCATTCACCGTCTCCAGATAGGTCACGACAGCATTCAGCCCATCGGTCAGGCTGACATTCTGCTGTGACTGTGTTTGTTCCGAGAGCTGGAACAATTGCTGTTCTGCCCTTTCGGTCAGGGCAGCAGAATCTGCGCGGGGATGAGCAGCATCAGCGCTCAATTCACGCCCGAGCTGCAACAGGCTACGCAGTCGACTGCGTTCAGCGACAATCCCGGCATAGGCGACAATATTGGCTGCGCTCGGTGTGTTTTTAGACAACTCAGCCAGATAGGCAAAACCGCCGACCTGCTCGAGCTCACCGTTTTGTTCCAGTGACTCATGGAGCGTAATCAGATCGATCGGCAGTTGAACAGCCATCAGACGAGCCATCGCCTGGAAGATTCGGCGATGTACCGCCAGATAAAAATCACGATCTCCAACTAATGGCAGAATGTCATCCCAACGCTCGTTATCCAGCATCAATCCGCCAAGAACGGCCTGCTCTGCATCCGAAGAATAAGGAATATGCATATCAACCATGTCGCACCTCCGATCCTTCACCGTCAGTTGTTAACGGGTGCCCAAGAAAAGTCGGGCAGCAAGAACAGACACCCAGCCCAGTTTCACGATTGACCTTGAGCCAACTGCATGGTTTGCTGTTTTTATCCAGGCAAGCATGACCATCTGTACAACCGCACCCTACGCAAGTTGCCTCTTTTAGGTGAGTATTCTCGGCATCGGCGCCACAGATGTGCTCAAGAACCGCGGTGGCCTCATACGGAGCCTCGGCCATTTCGTGAAGACATTCGGCATCATAGAAGCTGGCAGCATGATTGGTTTTTGCCATCATCAACGCATGCA
>Ga0308164_10000563_pt1 | contig 57801 bp, 58 predicted proteins | sample PhyTR2_FD_201031 | JGI IMG/M metagenome (GOLD analysis project Ga0308164, IMG submission 201031) | Phyllosphere microbial communities from UC Gill Tract Community Farm, Albany, California, United States - DLSLT.R2 | ecosystem: Host-associated > Plants > Phyllosphere > Unclassified | place: USA... | reverse complement strand
AGGCCGAGCGCAGGCGCGGTGCAGGGGGGCGGGAGGCATGGATGCCGAGCGAGGCACGACAGGCCAGGGACGGCCCGTCGTGGCGACCCCCGGAACCGCGCCGGAGCGAGGGCGCCCGTAGCGCAGCGAAGGGCCAAGGGCGGGCGGGGGCCCCAAGGCCGGCTCGCAAGCAGAGCCACACGGAGCTAACTGCCCAGGGCGGCCCACCCCGCAGAACCCCGGAACCGTTCTATACGCACACCAAGGCAAGTGGGCGCGACCGAATCTATAGAGAGACCTGCATCAGAAATCTGGCGGATGTACTGGCTGCGCGGGCCTCATCGCGAGCCTTGCTCGCTCCAACAGTGTTCGATCGCTAGCGAGCCATGCTCCCGCAGAAGGCTTGATCCAGCGCTATCAAAGAGCCTCACAGCCCCGCCAACGCATCCTTCAAATTCACCTCAGGCACCACCACATCCTCAAGCGAAAGCTGCCCCTCGAGCTCATCGAGATGCTCAAGCATCACCGCCACCGCCCGCTGCTGATCGCCTTCCTCCAGCGCCGTGACAATCTCCTGGTGCTCATCCGAAGCACAGGAAGGCACATCATTGCGCTGATACAAGGCCACGATCAAAGAGCTGCGCACCATCAGGTTCGCCAGAATCTCGCTCAACACCGTATTGCCACTGATCTCACCCAACAACAGATGAAACTCACTCAGCTCGCGGACAATCTCCCGCCGATCCGTAGCATTGGTCGCCTTGCGCTCATTACTCATATGCCGCGCAATCCGCTCGCGCTGCTTGCGCACGATGGCCGGCGTGATGCACTCCACAATCGCCCGCTCGATCGCCCGGCGCGCCGTGAACACCTCCCGGGCCTCCCGCGCGCTCGGCTGCGACACCATCGCCCCGCGATTCGGCTCGATAGTCACGATCCGCTGCATCGCCAGGCGCTGCAAAGCCACCTGCACATGATTACGGTTGGCCTGCAACGTCTCGACGATCTGCGCCTCCACCAGCCGCGTACCCGGACGCAGCCGATGCTGGGCGATGGCCTTTGACAGCACGTCGACGATACGCTGCACTTCTTGCTGCTTGGCGGTGACGATGGGGGAAGCCATTATTTCCTCTAGGGCGGCCCTCACAACGGGCTCGCTACATGCAATCGCCTATTATCATTCAGCCCCGGCCCCCGGGTAAACACCACAACCCTCAATCAACCTGCCCAAGCGCGCTGCCCTGACCACGGGGATCATGCTGCGCCTCACGCCTGCCGTCGGTCGCGACGCGAATCACCCCGGCCATTCCGGTGAAAGGATTCAGCGGCGCAATCGCCTCGACCTCATGCCCCATGGCCGCCAACTGCCCAATCACCGCCGCGCCCACATCCTCCTCCAGCTTCAAATTATCCGTGCCGTCGAAAAAACTGCGCCCCAGCAAAAACCGCGGCGTGCGCAACGCCGCATCCACTGGCTGACGGAAATCGATCAACTGCGAGGCCAGCACCATCTGCGTCTGCGGCTGCCCATCGCCCCCCTGAGTGCCAAAGAACAACCGCTCACCGTCATCCGCCAGATAGCACGAAGGATTCAAGGTATGCGCCGGCCGCTTGCCCGGGGCCCAGGCATTCACATGGCGCGGATCACTGGCAAAGCCCCCTGCGCGGTTTTGCCACAGCACCCCGGTATCGCCCATCATCACCCCAGAGCCAAAATCATGAAACAGACTCTGAATCAAACACGCCGTACGCCCCTCGCTGTCGGTCGCCGCCATCCACGCCGTATCGGCAGGCTTGCCCACCTCACTCCAAGGCCCTGCGCGCCCATCATCAATGGCCCCGGCACGCTGCAACGCCAGCTCCGGTGCCAGGCTCGCCGCGTAATCCCAGGCGCTGGCGCGCGGGTCGTGCAACTCCCGGTTGCGGCTCAACAACCCCTGCTTGATCGCCTCGACCAGCCAGTGGTAATACTGCGCGCTGCCATTGGCGACGCCGGCGATATCGCGGTGCTGCAAAGCCTGCATCGCCTGCAAGGTGTAAAGCCCCTGGCAAGGTGGCGCCACGTTGAACAGCCGCCCCTGGCGATAGCGCACCGAAATCGGCGCCGCTTCCTCCGCACGGGTCGCCCGCAGATCCGCCAAGGCCAATCCGCAATCCAAGCGCCGAAACTCCTCTGCGAACGCCTGGGCCAACTCGCCTTCATAGAAGTCCGCCAGCCCCTGCCGCGCCAGATGCCGCAAGGTATCGCCCAAGGCCGCCTGACGCAGCACATCGCCCTCGGCCAGCCAGCGCCCATCGGCGTGCTTGCACAACCCATGCAAGCCGGGCATGGCCTCGATCAACGGCTGCCGGTGGGTCTGCCAGAACAACTGCGAAGCCGACACCTGCACCCCGCGCTGCGCCGTCGCCGCCGCATCGTCCAGCAGGTCACTCCAGCCCAGCCGCGAACCCCACTGCCGATCACTGATCTCCTTGGCCAGCTGCCAACTGGCGACCGCCCCCGCGGTGGTCGCCACCGCCGCCGATCCGCGCAGCTCGATTCGCCCTGCACCAGGCAGGCGCTGCCCGGCCTGGCCGATCCCCACAATGGTGCGAACCTGGCGGTCGTGCAGCAGCCACAGCGCATCGCCCCCCAGCCCGGTCATATGCGGATACACCACCCCCAACATCGCGCTGGCGGCCAGCATCGCATCGATGGCGGTGCCCCCGGCGTCCAGCATCTGCAGGCCGGCGGCGCTGGCGTGAGGGTGGGGCGTGCAGATCACGCCACGGCGAGAATAAGCGGGCATAAGCAATCAATTCCTGAGCTAGCGTAGTATGGGTGTATTGCTAGCAATCACCATGCCGACCAATGTTCTGCGCCGCAATGGTGCGGCTGTTCGCCCCTGGGGGCTTTGCAAGTGCACCCGATGAGGGCACAATCGCGCCCCTCTTTTGCGCCGGGCGAGGAAACCCCCTACATTTCCCATCGCCCGGCGCCGTTGCAGTCCCGCGATTGGAGTTGCCCCCCGGATGCATGAGCAGGCCCCCAGCGTTGAACAACGCTTCGATTCGACCCCCACCGCCCTGAACGCCTGGGACCGTCACGACACCACCTGGATGCTCGGCCTGTTCGGCACCGCCATCGGCGCCGGTACCCTGTTCCTGCCCATCAACGCCGGCCTGGGCGGCTTCTGGCCGCTGCTGATTCTCGCGCTGCTGGCCTGGCCCATGACCTTCTACGCCCACCGCGGCCTGACCCGCTTTGTACTGTCGGGCAAGGCGGGCGGCGACATCACCACCGTGGTCGAAGAACACTTCGGCATCAAGGCCGGCGCGCTCATCACCTTGCTGTACTTCTTCGCCATCTTCCCCATCCTGCTCATCTACAGCGTGGCCCTGACCAACACCGTCGGCAGCTTCCTCGAGCACCAACTGCACATCACACCGCCGCCGCGGGCCATCCTGGCGCTGGTGCTGATCCTCGGCCTGCTGGCCATCGTGCGTTGCGGCGAGCGGGCTACCGTCAAGGTCATGAGCCTGCTGGTGTACCCCTTCATCGTCGCCCTGGCGCTGCTGGCCCTGTTCCTGGTCCCGCACTGGACCGGCGGCATCCTCAGCACCGCGGGCGAACTACCCAGCGGCTCGGCCTTCCTGCACACCCTGTGGCTGGCAATTCCGGTGATGGTGTTCTCTTTCAACCACTCGCCGATCATCTCCTCGTTCGCGGTCGACCAGAAACGCCGCCACGGCGAACACGCCGATACCCGCAGCAGCCAGATCTTGTCCCGCGCCCATTTGCTGATGGTGGTGATGGTGCTGTTCTTCGTGTTCAGCTGCGTGCTGACCCTTAGCCCGGCGCAACTGGCGGAAGCCAAGGCCCAGAACCTGTCGATCCTGTCGTACCTGGCCAACCACTTCAGCAACCCCAGCATCGCCTTCGCTGCGCCGCTGATCGCCTTCGTGGCCATCGCCAAGTCGTTCCTCGGCCACTACATCGGCGCCAGCGAAGGCTTCAAGGGCCTGGTACTCAAGACAGGCCGCCGCCCGGGCGCCAAGGCCCTGAACCGAATGACCGCGGCCTTCATGCTGGTGGTGTGCTGGATCGTCGCTACCCTCAACCCCAGCATCCTCGGCATGATCGAAACCCTCGGCGGCCCGGTGATCGCCGCCATTCTGTTCCTGATGCCGATGTACGCGATCCGCAAGGTTCCGGCCATGCGCAAGTACAGCGGCGCGATGTCCAACGTCTTCGTGGTCGCGGTCGGTTTAGTGGCTATTTCGGCTTTGGTTTACTCGTTGCTGGGTTGATCGTCGTTCGGCATGCGGGCCTCATCGCGAGCATCGCTCGCTCCAACGGGATCGTGGTGAGGCCCTGGTAGAGCGAGTGTTCTTGCGTTAGCGGGATTGTGGTGAGGCCCTGGTAGAGCGAGTGTTCTTGCGTTAGCGGGATTGTGGTGAGGCTCTGCTAGGGCGAGTGTTTCTTGCGTTAGCAGGATTGTGGTGAGGCCCGGTAGATCGCGTTTTTTCGCGTTGACGGGGTGCCGCCGAGCACCGTTGGAGCGAGCGCAGCTCGCGATGAGGCCGGTGAGTCATGTTCAATCAGTCGTGCGGTGCATGCAGATGCACCGCCGCCGCCTTCAACAGCTCCCGGGTATAGGGATGCTGCGGTGCGTCGAACAGGTCGTGGCTGGCGCCTTGCTCCACGACCTTGCCGTCCTTGACCACGATCACGTCGTGGGCCAGCGCCTTGACCACCGCCAGGTCATGGCTGATGAACAGGTAAGTCAAGCCATGGCGCTCCTGCAACTGGCGTAGCAACGCCACCACCTGTTTCTGCACGGTGCGGTCCAGCGCCGAAGTCGGCTCGTCCAGCAGCATCAACGCCGGGCGCAGCACCAAGGCACGGGCGATGGCGATGCGCTGGCGCTGGCCACCGGAGAATTCGTGGGGGTAACGGTGGCGGGTGTCGGGGTCGATGCCCACTTCGCGCAGCACCTGAATCACCTGCTGCTCGCACTGGCCATCGTTCATGGCGCTGTGCACCTCCAGGCCTTCGCTGATGATCTGCGCCACCGACATGCGCGGGCTGAGGCTGCCGAACGGGTCCTGGAACACCACCTGCATCTGCTTGCGCCACGGGCGCATGTGCTTCTGGTTCAGACCGTGCAGGTCCTGGCCCTGAAAGCGGATCTCACCTTCGGAATCGAGCAGGCGCAGAATCGCCTGGCCCAAGGTCGACTTGCCCGAACCCGACTCACCGACGATGCCCAGGGTCTTGCCGCGCTGCACGCTCAGGCTGATGCCGTCCACCGCCTTGAGGTAATCGGGCTTGCGCAGGAAACCGCCGCTCAGCGCATACCAGACCTTCAGGTCCTTGACCCGCAGCACCGCCTCGCGCTCATCCCGGGGCAGGGCTTCGCCGGCCGGCTCGGCGTCGATCAACAGGCGGCTGTAGGGATGCTGCGGGTCGCGAAACAGCGTCTCGCAATCGGCCTGCTCGACGATCTGCCCATCGCGCATCACGCACACCCGCTGGGCGATGCTGCGCACCAGGTTGAGGTCGTGGCTGATCAACAGCAGCGACATGCCCAAACGCCGCTGCAGGGCCTTGAGCAGATGCAGGATCTTGCGTTGCACGGTCACGTCCAGCGCCGTGGTCGGCTCGTCGGCGATCAGCAGGTCCGGCTCGCAGGCCAGGGCCATGGCGATCATCACCCGCTGGCGCTGGCCGCCGGAGAGCTGATGGGGGTAGGCCTTGAGGCGCTGCTCGGGCTGCTGGATGCCCACCAGTTCGAGCAATTCCAGAATCCGCGCGCGGGCCTGCTTGCCGCCCATGCCGCGGTGCACCAGCAAGGTTTCGCCGATCTGCCGTTCCACGCTGTGCAGCGGGTTGAGCGAAGTCATCGGCTCCTGGAAGATCATCGCCACGCGGTTGCCGCGGATCTCCTGCAAGGTGCGCGCATCGGCGCCCAGCAACTCCTGGCCGCGATAGCGAATGCTGCCGGTGCTGTGCTGGCCCGTGGTGGGCAGCAATTGCAGGATGGCATTGGCGGTCACCGACTTGCCCGAGCCGGATTCACCCACCAGCGCCAGGCACTCGCCCTCGTGAATGTCCAGGCACAGGTTGCGCACCACTGGCTGGCCCTTGAAGGCCACGCACAGGTCGCGAATCTCGATCAGGTTGGCGCCAGGCTTGTTCATCGTAGGGTCCTGATTCAAGAGCGCGGGTCGAAAGCGTCACGCAAGGCTTCGCCGATAAATACCAGCAGCGATAGCAGCACCGCCAGGGTAAAGAACGCGGTAAACCCCAGCCAAGGCGCCTGCAGGTTGTTCTTGCCCTGGGCGATCAGCTCGCCGAGCGAAGCACTGCCCGCCGGCATGCCGAAACCGAGGAAATCCAGGGCCGTGAGGGTGGAGATGGCGCCGGTGAGAATGAACGGCAGGTAGCTGAGCGTGGCGTTCATGGCGTTGGGCAGAATATGCCGCACGATGATCTTGCCATTGCTCAACCCCAGCGCCCGGGCCGCCTTCACGTATTCCAGGTTGCGGCCGCGGAGGAACTCGGCGCGCACGACATCGACCAGGGTCAGCCAGCTGAACAGCGCCATGATGCCCAGCAGCCACCAGAAATCCGGCTCCACGAAGCCCGAGAGGATGATCAGCAGGTACAGCACCGGCAGCCCCGACCACACCTCCAGCAGGCGCTGGCCGAACAGGTCGATCCAGCCGCCGTAATAGCCCTGCAGCGCGCCGGCGGCGATGCCGATCAAGGAACTGATCAGCGTCAGCGCCAAGGCAAACAGCAGCGATACCCGGGTGCCGTAGATCACCCGGGCCAGCACATCGCGGGCCTGGTCGTCGGTGCCGAGGAAGTTGACCCCGGTGGGGGGGCTGGGGGAAGGGCGGCTGAGCTCGTAGTTGGGCGTGTCGGCGCTGAACGGCACGGGCGGGAACAGCATCCAGCCGCCGTCCTTGCTGACCAGCTGGCGCACGTAGTCACTGCGGTAATCGGGCTGGAACGGCAGCAGGCCGCCGAGCTCCTGCTCGGTGTAGCGCTTGAACACCGGGAAGTAATAGCTGCCATGCGCCTTCATCACCAGCGGCTTGTCGTTGGCCACCAGTTCGCCGCCGAGGGTCACGGCGAATAGCACCAGGAACAGCCACAGCGACCACCAACCACGGCGGTTGTGCTTGAAACGGTCGAGGCGCCGGCGCGCCAGTGGCGACAGGGCCAGCATCACGCGTTCCTCGCGGCGAAGTCGATGCGCGGGTCGACCAGGGTGTAGCACAGGTCGCCCAGCAGTTTGATCAGCAGCCCGAACAGGGTAAAGATGAACAGCGTGCCGAACACCACCGGGTAGTCCCGGGCCACGGCGGCTTCATAGCTGAGGCGGCCGAGGCCGTCGAGGGAGAAGATCACCTCGATCAGCAGCGAGCCGGCGAAGAACACGCTGACGAAGGCCTGGGGCAGGCCGGCCACCACTAGCAGCATGGCGTTGCGCAGCACATGGCGGTACAGCACGCGCTGCTCGCTGACGCCCTTGGCGCGGGCGGTGACCACGTACTGGCGGGTGATTTCATTGAGGAAGGAGTTCTTGGTGAGGATGGTCAGCGCCGCGAAGCCGCCGATCACCAGCGACGTCACCGGCAGGATCAGGTGCCAAAAATAGTCGGCGACCTTGCCCAGCGGCGACAGCTCGGCGAAGTTGTCCGAGACCAGCCCCCGCACCGGAAACCAGTCCACCCCGGTGCCGCCGCAGAACACCACGATCAGCAGCATGGCGAACAGGAACGCCGGCATGGCGTAGCCGATGATGATCGCCGTGCTGCTCCAGATGTCGAAATGACTGCCGTGGCGTACCGCCTTGCGTATCCCCAAGGGAATCGACACCAGGTAGGTGATCAGCGTGGCCCAGAAGCCCAGCGAAAGGGTGACCGGCAACTTTTGCACGATCAGCTCGGTGACCTTGGCGCCGCGAAAGAAGCTGTTGCCGAAATCGAGCACCGCATAGTGCTTGAGCATCAGCCACAGGCGTTCAGGCGCCGGCTTGTCGAAGCCGTACTGGCGCTCGATGTCGGCGATCAGCTTCGGGTCCAGGCCACGGCTGGCCCGGGAGTTGCCGGTGGTTTCGCCGCCACCGCCGCCCACCGCGCCGCCGCCCAGGCCCTGCAGGCGGGCGATGGCTTGTTCCACCGGGCCGCCGGGCGCGGCCTGGATGATCACGAAGTTGACCAGCAGGATGATCAGCAGGGTCGGCACGATCAGCACCAGGCGGCGCAGGATATACATCAGCATCAGTGGCGCTCCGGGGTTTTCAGGCGCTCGGCCATCTGTGCGTTGGTCAGCGGCGTGGGGCTGACTTCCCACCAGGTGTGCGGTGCCGCTTCATTGCTGGCCTGCACCTTGGGCATGCCGAAGCGGTTCCACCATACGGTCGAGGTGCCCGGCGGGTAATAGTTGCCGATCCAGTAGTAGTTCCATTGCAGCACCCGGTCCAGGGCATGGGCGTAGGCGCTCATGGCCGGTTGGGTGGTGGCGCTGACCAGGCCCTTGAGCAGGGTGTCGACGGCAGGGTCCTGCAGGGCCATGTAGTTGCTCGAGCCTGGGTCGTTGGCGCCCTGGGAGCCGAAGTAGTTGAGCAGTTCCATGCCGGGCGACGAGGAGACCGGGTAACCGGTGACGATCATGTCGTAGTCCCGGGCCATCAGCCGGTTCAGGTACTGGGACGGGTCGATACGGCGGATCGAGAAGTCGATGCCGATCTGCGCGAGGATGCGCTTGTACGGCAACAGCAAGCGTTCCATGCCGCCCTGGGCATTCAGGAAGGTGAAGCTCAGCGGCTCGCCCTGGGCGTTCACCAGGCGGTCGCCCTTGGGGTGCCAGCCGGCGTCTTCCAGCAGCTTCAGGGCTTCGAGCTGCTTGTCGCGGATAAACCCGGTGCCGTCGGTCTTTGGCGCCTGAAAGGCCTTGCCGAACACTTCATCGGGGATTTGCCCGCGCAGGGGTTCGAGGATTTTCAGCTCGTCGGCGCTGGGCGGCTGGCTGGCGGCCAGGTCGCTGTTGGAGAAGAAGCTCTGTTGGCGGATGTACATATTGCGCATCATCTGCCGGTTGCTCCACTCGAAATCCCAGAGCATGGCCAGCGCCTGGCGCACGCGACGGTCCTTGAACAGCGGGCGGTTGAGGTTGAACACGTAGCCCTGGGCGGACTGGATGCCCTTGGGCGCCAGGTGCCCGCGCTGCAGGCGGCCGTCGTCCAGTGCCGGGCTGGCATAGCCGATGGTGTAGCCGGTAGCGGAGAACTCGCGGTTGTAGTCGTAGCCGTCGCTGCGCAGCACCTGGCGGGCGACGTCGAGGTCGCCGAAGAACTCGACGCTGAAGTGGTCGAAGTTGTACTGGCCACGGTTCACCGGCAGGTCCTTGCCCCACCAGTCGGGGTTGCGCTCGAAGGTGATGCTGCGGCCATTGTCGACCTTGCCGACTTCATAGGGGCCGCTACCCAAAGGGGACTCGAAGCCGCCGCCGTTGGCGAAGTCGCGGTCCTTCCACCAGTGTTCGGGCAGCACCGGCAGGGTGGCGATGTCCAGGGGCAGGCTGCGGCTGTCGCTGGTCTTGAGGTCGAAGCGCACCTGGCGCTCGCCTTCGACCACCACTGCCTTGACGTCGGCGAACTGGCTGCGATAGCGCAGGCTGCCCTGGGTGATGAACAGGTTGAAGGTGTAACGCACGTCTTGGGCGGTGATCGGCGTGCCGTCGGCGAATGTCGCCCGCGGGTCCAGATAGAAGCGCAGCCACAGCCCGTCGGGGGCGCGCTCGATGCCTTGGGCGATCAGGCCATAAACGGTGTAGGGCTCGTCCAGCGAGCGCACCGCTAGCGGGGAATAGACCAGCCCGTCGATATCGCTGACGCCAATGCCTTTGTCGAGGTAGGGCACCAGGTGGTCGAACTGGCCGATTTCCATGGCCGAGCGGCGCAGGCTGCCACCTTTGGGGGCATTGGGGTTGGTGTAGTCGAAATGGTCGAAGCCGGCGGCGTACTTGGGCGCTTCGCCGTAGACGGTCAGGGCATGCTGGGGAGCGGCGAGGGCCGGCGTCAGGGCCAGCATGAGGACGGAGAACAGCGTGGAGGTAAAAACCGAGCGCATTGTTTGCCTTGTAGTGACCCTGACGATGGTAGGCGACATCCGTTGAATTCAGATCAAGAGGGTGTCGGAACGTTCATCATGCACGTGTGGGGCCACAAACGAAACGGCCCGCTGCGAGGCGGGCCGAATTTTACTGCGTGCCGGCGGAATCAGTCCTGACGGCTGGTGACTTCCAGCAGGTGGTAGCCGAACTGGGTCTTGACCGGACCCTGCACCACGTTGATCGGCGCGCTGAACACCACGGTGTCGAACTCCTTGACCATCTGGCCTGGGCCGAACGAGCCGAGGTCGCCGCCTTGACGGCTGGAAGGGCAGGACGAGTTGGCTTTGGCGACTTCGCCGAAGTCGGCGCCGGCTTCGATCTGGCTTTTCAGTTCGTTGCACTTGTCTTCGGTGGAAACCAGGATGTGACGGGCAGTGGCTTTGGCCATGGGGAATTGCTCCTTTCAGTGAAGTGAGCAGGGTACCGGAATCCAGGGGGGAATGACAAAGTTAGGCAGCGCGACTTGTTGCAGATCATGACTCAGGGGGCATTGCCGCGCTTGCTGCCGCCAAGCTCGCAGGCTGGCGCCAGCTCCAACCCCCAACCTGTTTCAGTGCCAAACGCGGTCAGGATAGAAGCTGCCGCCAAGCTCGCAGGCTGGCGCCAGCGCCAACCCCCAACCTGTTTCAGTGCCAAACGCGGTCAGGGTAGGAGCTGGCGCCAGCCTGCGAGCTTTTGGCGATCAGAGGTTGGCCACGGCCTTGGCCGGTTGCGCGGCCAGTTGCTCGGCGGCCTCGCGCAGCAGCACCTCAGTGGCGGCCCAGCCCAGGCAGCCGTCGGTCACCGACACGCCGTACTTGAGGTTCGGGCCCAAGGCCTGGCAGCCGTCGAACAGGTGGCTCTCGAGCATGGTACCGACCAGCGAGCGGTCGCCGGCCAGGCGCTGGGCCAGGACGTTGTTGAACACCTCGGGCTGGCGCAGCGGGTCCTTGCCGCTGTTGGCGTGGCTGCAGTCCACCACCATGCGCGCCGGCTGCCCGGCCTTGAGCAAGGCGTTGCGCACCTGGTTGACGCTGTGGGCGTCGTAGTTGGGGCCACGATGGCCACCGCGCAATACGACGTGGCCGTCGATATTGCCACGGGTTTCGATGATCGCCGGGTGGCCGCTGGCGTCCACGCCGAAATGGCGGTGGCCGTGGGCCGCGCTGCGGATGGCGTCCAGGGCCACGCCGATGCCGCCATCGGTGCCGTTCTTGAAGCCGACCGGCATCGCCAGGCCGCTGGCCATCTCCCGGTGGATTTGCGATTCGGTGGTGCGTGCGCCGATCGCGACCCAGCTCAGCAGGTCTTCGAAGTAGGCGGCGGCCATGGGCTGCAGCAGCTCGGTGGCGATCGGCAGGCCGAGGCGCAGCATGTCCAGCATCAGCTCGCGGCTCAGGGTCAGGCCGCCGACCATGTCGTCGCTGCCGTCCAGGCGCGGGTCGTAGGCCAGGCCTTTCCAGCCAACGGTGGTGCGGGGTTTTTCCACGTAGGCGCGCATCACCAGCAGCAGCTGGTCACCGACTTCGCGGGACAGCGTGGCGAGCTTCTCGGCGTATTCCAGGGCGGCGCGTGGGTCATGCAGCGAGCATGGGCCGACGATCACCAGCAGGCGCGGGTCGCGGCCTTCGAGCACGGCGCGCACGGCGTGGCGGTGCAGGGCGACCTGGGCGTTGAGCTGGATGTCCAGCGGCAGTTGCTGCTTGAGGGCCTGGGCGGTGGGCAGGCGCTGGCTCAAGCTGGCATTGGCGGCCAGGGCGGGAGTGGCGGTGTGGTGCAGCTGAGTATTTAGCGTGTTCATCAGTAATGCTTCCTTCGGCTGGCGGCGGGATCTAGGTCCGCCCGCGGCCTTAGCGAGGTGTTGTTCGACACATCTGTGCCATGTGTTCAGGGTTGCCGCCCGAAGACGCATGTTCGGAGGCGGCGAGCTGTACCGAACGCAGGGTGCTAAATCGCCAGGCAGCGTAGGTGTCGTAGCAGTAATAGGTGGCGTTTTTCATGGGGTGAATCTCCGTTGTCGATGTCTGTTGAAAAGCTTGGGGCCAGAAACGCAAAACCCCCAATCGGGTGGCCGATTGGGGGTTGAGTATTCTCGGTATCGGCACCCTGTCGAAGTGGGCGCCGGATGGGTATCAGGCGCGCCAGTGGCTAAACCAATACCCATAATAGGAAGCGCAACGAACAGCCACGCCCGCGCCGGCGCAAGGTGCGCTGCAGCGATGGTGCGAGGACTGGAGGTTGACGGTGGTCATGGTGCGCTTCCCGTGTAATTGCCGCCGAGCTTACTGCAGGGCGGGGCCGGGACGCAATAGCGGCTTGCCATGGATGTTCGCCGCCCGAAGAATGACGTACCGTTGGTCTGTGTTCGCCTTCGCGTCATCATGAGGAACCATGAGCCTGCAACTGATCCCTGCCACTTGCGCTGCCGACCTGGCGTTCGCCCGTGCCCTGGCGCGGCGCAACATGCTGCCGTATTACGGTGAGTTCAACCTGCTGTGGGTCGACGACGCCTTCGACGAATGCTGGCAGTGGCGCGACAACCGCATCATCCAGGACGACAGCGGCCTGCTGGGCTTCGTCAGCCTCAGTGCCGACCGTCACGCGCTGTTCATCCGCGAGCTGCAACTGGTGGAATCGGCCCGCAGCCGTGGGGTAGGGGGGGTGGTGCTCGAATGGGTGCGCGCCCTGGCGGTGGAGCGGCGCCTGCCACTGGTGCGCCTGACGGTGTTCAAAAGCAACCGCGCGCAGCAACTGTACCGCCGCCACGGCTTCGAACAAGTGGGCGAAGACGAATGCTTCCTGCGCATGGAACGCCGCGCCATCAAGCTGCCCTCCTGAAGCCCGGCCCCCTCCCTGCACCCCGGTACGGCGGGTGTGCAGGAAGAAGGCCCTGGCTCACTCCTCCGGTCGGTACGGCGACTCGGGGGGGATCACTCCGTGTTTCATTCCCAGCAGTACCGCGACCTTGTGGGCCTCGCCGCGCCTGCCTTTCTTGCGGCCGGCCAACACCTGGTAGGTAGTGGCCGGGTCCACGCCGTGCTCTCTTGCGAATGCCTGTACCGATTTACCCTGGTACTCCAGCCAAGCCTTGGCTTGTGCGGCAGTCCGTATACCGTGCATAGTTCAATTCCATTAATATCGATTTAATTGTGTTTATATTTTCACCTTTTTGGGGTGGTCGATAAGGGATTATACATTCAAATGATTGGAATTGGTTCGCGACTTAGGGAAGAACGGGAACGGCTCAAGCTGACCCAGCGCGCATTCGGCGAATTCGGCGGCGTAGAGCCCAACGCCCAGGGCAAATATGAAAGCGGTGAACGGGCCCCCAAGGCCGATTACCTGGCGGCAGTGGCTGCCCAGGGGGTGGATGTGCTGTACGTATTGACCGGCCGTCGCGAGCCGGTCGCCGTCGACCGCCACGACCCCGGCGAAAGCCACCTGCTCGAAGCCTACCGGGTGTTGCCGCAAACGGCGCGCAACGCGCTGGTGTTGCTGGCCGGCAGCGTCGTCGAGCTGGCGGCGCCGCAGCGAAGCAAAAGCAAACAGCCTGTGGGTTGACGCCTGGGTGTCCGTAGCGGGCGCCATTAACGAACTTCATGACGCTTTCAGCTAGGTCTGCCGCTGGATGTTTGTTAATGTACGAGTCTGATCGCAAAAGCGTAACGAGGAGTGTCTGCTTGATTAGGGTCCTGGTGGTCGACGATCACGATCTGGTTCGCACAGGCATCACTCGGATGCTTGCCGACATAGACGGGTTGCAGGTGGTGGGGCAGGCCGAGTCCGGTGAGGACGCGCTGAAATTTGCCCGCGAGCTGAAACCCGACGTGGTCCTCATGGACGTCAAGATGCCCGGCATCGGCGGCCTCGAAGCCACGCGCAAGCTGCAGCGCAGCTACCCCGACATCAAGGTGGTGGCCGTGACCGTGTGCGAGGAAGACCCATTCCCCACTCGTTTGCTGCAGGCCGGCGCCGCCGGTTACCTGACCAAGGGTGCCGGGCTCGACGAAATGATCCAGGCCATTCGCCTGGTATTCGCCGGCCAGCGCTACATCAGCCCGCAGATCGCCCAGCAGCTGGCGCTCAAGTCGTTCCAGCCGCAGACCACCGGCTCGCCGTTCGACCTGCTCTCCGAGCGGGAAATCCAGATCGCCCTGATGATCGTCGGCTGCCAGAAGGTGCAGACCATCTCCGACAAGCTCAACCTGTCGCCCAAGACGGTCAACACCTACCGCTACCGGATCTTCGAGAAGCTGTCGGTCGCCAGTGACGTGGAGTTGACCCTGCTGGCCGTGCGACACGGCATGGTCGACGCCAGCGCCTGATCATGACCAGCACTTTCGATCCTAGCGCCTTCCTGGCAACCTGCAGCGGGCGCCCCGGCGTCTACCAGATGTTCGACGCCGACGCGCGCCTGCTGTATGTCGGCAAGGCCAAGAACCTCAAGAAACGCCTCGCCAGCTATTTCCGCAAGACCGGCCTGGCGCCCAAGACCGCTGCGCTGGTCGGCCATATCGCCCAGGTCGACACCACCATCGTCTCCAACGAGACCGAAGCGCTGTTGCTGGAACAGACGCTGATCAAGGAGTGGCGGCCGCCCTACAACATTCTGCTGCGCGACGACAAATCCTACCCCTACGTGTTTCTCTCGGACGGCCAATTTCCGCGCTTGAGCATCCACCGCGGGGCGAAGAAGGCCAAGGGCCGCTATTTCGGCCCCTATCCCAGCGCCGGCGCCATTCGTGAAAGCCTGAGCCTGCTGCAGAAGACCTTCTTCGTGCGCCAGTGCGAAGACAGCTACTACAAGAACCGCACCCGCCCGTGCCTGCAATACCAGATCAAGCGCTGCAAGGGCCCCTGCGTGGGCCTGGCCGAGCCCGCCGACTACGCCGAAGACGTGCGCCACTCGGTGATGTTTCTCGAAGGCCGCAGCCACCAGCTGACCAACGAACTGTCGGCCGACATGGAAAAGGCCGCCATGGCCCTGGATTTCGAAAAGGCCGCCGAACTGCGCGACCAGGTCGCCCAGCTGCGGCGCATCCAGGACCAGCAGACCATGGAGGGCGGCACCGGTGATATCGACGTGGTCGCCGCCTTCGTCAACCCGGGCGGCGCCTGCGTGCACTTGATCAGCGTGCGTGGCGGCCGGGTGCTGGGCAGCAAGAACTTCTTCCCCCAGGTGGGTATAGAAGAGGAGGTCGCCGAAGTCATGTCGGCGTTCCTCGCTCAGTACTACCTGGGCAACGCCGAGCGCGAGCTGCCCGCGGAACTGATCGTCAACGTGGTGCACGAGGATTTCGAAGCACTGGTGGCGGCCATCGACAGCCTGCGTGGCCGCGAGCTGAGCATCAGCCACCGCGTACGCGGCACCCGCGCGCGTTGGCAGCAGTTGGCGGTGACCAACGCCGAGCAGGCCCTGGGCGCGCGCCTGGCCAACCGCCAGCACGTGGCCGCACGGTTCGAAGCGCTGGCCGAAGTGCTCGATCTTGACGAGCCGCCGCAGCGCCTGGAATGCTATGACATCAGCCACTCCAGCGGTGAGGCCACGGTGGCCTCCTGCGTGGTGTTCGGCCCGGAAGGCCCGATCAAGGCCGACTACCGCCGTTACAATATCGAAGGCGTGACCCCCGGCGACGACTACGCCGCCATGCACCAGGCCCTGACCCGGCGCTTCAGTCGCGCCAAGGACGGCGAAGGCAAGCTGCCCGACGTGCTGCTGGTGGACGGCGGCAAGGGCCAGCTGAACATGGCCCGCGACGTGCTCAACGAACTGGCCGTACCCGACCTCATCCTGCTCGGCGTCGCCAAGGGCACCACCCGCAAGGCCGGCTTCGAGACCCTGTATCTCAACGACGCGGCCCATGAATTCACCCTCAAGGGCGATTCGCCGGCCTTGCACCTGATCCAGCAGATTCGCGACGAAGCCCACCGCTTCGCCATCACCGGCCACCGCGCCCGCCGCGGCAAGACCCGCCGCACGTCGACCCTCGAAGGCGTCGCCGGGGTAGGGCCCAAGCGCCGCCGCGACCTGCTCAAGCACTTCGGTGGCCTGCAGGAATTGGCCCGCGCCAGCGTCGAAGAGATCGCTAAAGCACCCGGAATCAGTAAAAAGCTCGCAGAGTCGATTTATGCGAGCCTGCACAGCGAGTAGAATGCCCCTCTCACCTTGTAGCCAATTGTGCCAATGAATATCCCCAACCTGATCACCGTGCTGCGCGTTGTCCTGATTCCGATCTTCATTCTGCTGTTCTACATGCCGTACCACTGGAGCTACATGGCCGCCAGTTCGGTGTTTGCCTTCGCCGCCGCCACCGACTGGCTCGATGGCTACCTGGCGCGCCGCCTGCAACAGAGCACGCCGTTCGGCGCGTTCCTCGACCCGGTGGCCGACAAGCTGATGGTCGCCGTGGCCTTGGTGCTGCTGGTGCAGGCCCACGCCAACTTCTGGCTGACCCTGCCGGCGGCGGTGATCATCGGCCGCGAGATCGTGGTCTCGGCACTGCGTGAATGGATGGCCGAGATCGGCGCCCGCGCCCACGTGGCCGTGTCCAACCTGGGCAAATGGAAAACCGCCGCGCAAATGGTCGCGCTGGTGATCCTGCTGGCCAACCCGCCGGCGTTCACGCCCTGGGTGGTTGCGGGCTATGCGCTGCTACTGGTGGCGGCGGGGCTGACCATCTGGTCGATGCTCAAGTACCTGCGCGCCGCCTGGCCGCACCTGCGTACCACCTCGGAATAAAATAAAAGTTTTTTGAATCAAGGGGTTGACGTGGTCTGCCAATTCGCTAGAATGGCCCCCGTCAACACGACGCGGGAATAGCTCAGTTGGTAGAGCACGACCTTGCCAAGGTCGGGGTCGCGAGTTCGAGTCTCGTTTCCCGCTCCAAATATGGCGCTGCAGCATTCTGATGAGTGCTGAGGCGAAAGAAAAAAGGACCCTTACGGGTCCTTTTTTCGTTCTAGCGAAATCTGCTGGAACCCACCGCCAGTGAGTCTTTTCAAGTCCATTTTTGAGTCCAGAATAAAAACGGCGGGGTGCACATCGGTTTATTGCTCGAGGACCGCACGCGGCGAGTGATACATCCGGTCCTGACCCGCGCGCTACGCGATGGCGCACGTGTGCTACTCAGCAAGGGCTGGTGGGGCTTGACCCTCCATCGCCTGGATCGCACACGCTTTGCTGCGCTGGCTCAAACGTTGGAATAGGACCTGCAGACGGCGCGCTGCCGCTGCAACCCCGCAGCTCCGAAAACGAGCCAGAGGACTCGCGGCCATGAGCAAGACCATTACTGCACAAGACCTGAACCTGACCTTGCACAAAAGCGACGAAGCCGCGCTGTTCAAGTGGTTGATTGCCAGCTTCCTGATGGGCAAGCGCATCAGCGCGACAATCGCAGCGCAGGCATATCAGGTCATCATCGATAAACACCACCGCGATACGCCGCGAAAGCTTGCCCATTGCACCCACACCGAGTTGGTCGCGATGCTGGGCGAAGCCCAGTATTCACGTTACGACGAATCCACCGCCGACCGTCTGGTGGCCTTGGCCAAACAGATCAACGATGAATACGGCGGCAAGGTGCTGAACATTCATGAGGCCAGCGCCGATCGCCAGGAGTTCGAGCGGCGTATAGGGACATTCAAGGGCATCGGGCCGAAGACCATCGAAATTTTCATGCGCGAGGCAGCGAAGGTTTTGTATTGAGCTACGCATGCCCGCAAATGGGGTTGCGTCATTTGCGATTGAAATGTGATGGGCTTCGCGGTTTTCGCTGCCGGCATGCCAGAGCTCACTGCGAAACATCAAGGGGTCCCGTAGGAGGATTTCAGGGGGGGCCATTTGCCTCACAGGCCGTGCCAGTTATCTCAACTGCAGCTCCCGTCAGCGGCATCGGCACTGGGTATGCGTAGCAGCCGGGTGCGTGGATCGTCGTCCGCCAAGCCTAGTGACGCGCGCTCGATCAATGTCGACGACGTTCTATGCGCTCAGATGGAATCTTTTCGGGCTCGCTGGGCTCGCTGGGGTATCCAGGCATGCCGTGCGCATCTTCAGGGGTTTGCACATTCTTCGGGTCGCTTTCAGGCTTGTGATAGTCGGCGCCTTGATTGGGATCTTCATCGCGCCCCGCAGTGCCGAGCACACAGCCGTCATCATTGGGATTGCCCAGGTCCTCGTCGGGTTTGCCTTTCAAAATGCTGGGGTTCATGGATGCCTCCGTCTTTAATTGCCTTGAGCCGTTAAGGCCCGCGGTGTCATACCCGTGTACTTGACGCTACGTCCGGATGAAGTTTGACCTTGATCCAGCCCGAGCTGTGCTCATCGAACGCCTTGAAAGCACTGATCGCGTCGGCAAGCGGTTCGTCCTGGGTTAGGACTTTGGCGGGATCGACCAAGCCCGCCAGGGTCATTTCGATCAACTTGGGGATATACTTGCGATGATGGCAATTGCCCATGTTCATGCGGATATTCTTGTTCATCGCTGCGCCGATGGGGAAGTTGGTAAAGTTGGGCGGATAAACGCCGATAATGGACAGCGTTCCCGCTTTGGCCAGCCCTTGCACGGCCCATTGCAGGACTTGCCCAGGGGCATCCCCAGGCTGCCACTGTTCATTGGGGTGGTGATGCCCGCAGTGGCTGTGATTGGCGTCCACGCCCACGGCATCGATGGCGCAATCAACGCCGATGCCACCTGTCAGCCTTAATAGCGTTTCAAGCAGATCTTCCTCCTCGAAGTTGATCGTTTCAGCCCCCAAATGGCGCGCCCTATCCAATCTGTCTTTGAGGCCGTCGATAGCAAAAATGCGCCCGGCCCCCATCAGTTTGGCGCTGATGATGGCGAACAACCCCACTGGCCCGCAGCCGAAAATCGCAACCGTGGCGCCGTCCCTGATCTCGGCCATCTCGGCGCCAAACCAGGCGGTGGGAAAAATGTCCGACATGGCAATGGCCTGATCGTCAGTGATCGCCTGCGGCAGCCTTATCAAGCCGATATTGGCATAGGGGATACGGGCCTTTTCGGCCTGAAGCCCATTGAAAGGCCCCGTCGCCTGGGGGCCACCGAAGAAGGCGGTACCCGCACTTTTGCCGTTGGGATTGGCGCTGTCGCATTGTGCGAAGTAGCCGGCGCGGCAGTAGGAGCAGTTACCACAGGCAATTGTCGACGGGATCAATACCCGGTCGCCTACCTGCAGATTACGCACGTCGCTGCCCAACGCCTCGATAATTCCGACACCCTCGTGGCCCAGTATTGTCCCTTGCTGCATATCCGGAAAGCTGCCTCGGATGAAATGCAGGTCCGTGCCGCAAATCGCCGAGGTGGTGATGCGAACAATGGCATCGGTAGGTGCTTGAAGGGTTGGGTCGGGCACATCATCCAGCCGGATGTCGCCAACGCCGTGGAAAACGACTGCTTTCATGGTCCACCTCGAGTTTCTGTAACGGTCATTTTCGATTTTGAGGGGGAACTTTGAAGGATGGTTTAATTGGCTTCATGCTGCGCAGACAGGCGGTATCAAACGCTAATTCCGTGCACGGGATGTGGCCATGTTGGCCGTCATGGCCCAAGCGCGCGTTCGCGCAATCAGTCTGAACTCGTTGCGTTTACGGAGCTCACTTTGGAATAGACCTTTGTCATTCCATAGAGGTGATCAGCATGGATAACTACCACATCACTACCGCTACCACCGGCTGGGAGCTGAAGAAACAGGGCGCTACCCGCGCTTCCAAGACGGCGAAGACCAAGGCGGAAATCGTGAAAATCGCGGGTGAATACCTTGAAGGGAAAATCGCCTCGCTCAAGATTCACAAAGAGGACGGCACCATTCAGGAAGAGCGCACCTACCCACGTAGCGCAGACCCGTCCAAGTCCAAGGGATGATCCCTGAGGTGACCCATGGATGATTACGAAACGAAGTTGATCGAGATCACGCAATACGTCAAAGCTCATTCGCTACTGCTTTCGACGGCCGAGTCGTGCACTGCAGGCCAAATGATTTCTCTGCTCGCTTCAGTACCGGGTGCAGGTAAACTTTTGGAGAGCGGGTACGTCGTTTATTCGCCCGAAGCCAAGCAGCGGATTCTGCACGTCAGCCCAGGAACCATCGACGAGCACGGCCTTACCAGTGAGCAGGTAGCGCTGGAAATGGCGCATGGGGCTTTGAAAGGTGGGCCGGCGACGGTAGCTATTGCGACAACGGGTGTAGCTGGCCCAGATGCCATCGAGGGTATTGCACCGGGCACTGTATGTTTCGCCTGGTTGTTCGCTGTAGATAGCCACTGCGCGAGTTTCACCCACACCCATCACTTCGAAGGTGATCGCCTGGACGTCCAGATAGCTGCTTCGCTTTATGCTTTAGAGCAACTGCAGCAGCTTCATGAGAAGGCTCTGCACGGTGGAGGAAGGTAGCTTCGCAATAGCGCTGCGGCAAAGCCGCCTATGAGCAGCGGCTGCATGCTGACCACGATTGGATGTGGAGGCCGTTTGGGCTTGCTTGAATGCAGCCCGCACGCAAAATGAATTTCGGAACTAGCCCGCCATAGATGTTTCAACTGTCTAGAGGCCTCTCTGGAGCGCTGGTATGGACGATCAAACGTTGGGCATCTGCGTTTTTCTCAGCACCAGGCCGATGGAGCTGGAAAAGGTGCTATCGCTATCCGATAACGACGCGGTAGAGGCCGGCACGTCTCTGGGTAGCCTGCGTGATACGGTCTGCCTACAAGGGATGCGAGCGCAGGCCGAGCACGAGGGGAAGACGCTCAAAGCTTTGATCCGCACGCTCATTAAACAGGACGCTGATGTCGATCCTGCTAATGCTCAGGTAACGTCCAGGGGGAGCCTCGAAAAATACAACCGCATGCGCGATTTTGACGCCTCTGCCGAGCCTGCGGGTGTATCCAGCATTGGCAGATCTGAGCCACACGCTTTACAGTTTTGCGTTCAAAAACACGATGCCACAAGGCTTCACTACGACTTCCGTCTGGAGCTCGACGGGACACTCAAAAGCTGGGCTATTCCTAAAGGCCCATGCCTCGATCCCAAGGTAAAGCGGCTATCTGTCCACGTGGAAGACCATCCTCTCGACTACGCGTCTTTCGAAGGCACTATTCCTGAGGGCCACTATGGCGCTGGCGACGTCATTGTGTGGGATCGGGGTATTTGGACGCCCCTCGGTGATCCCACCGAAAGCTATCGCAAAGGTCGTATGAAGTTTGAGCTACAAGGCGAAAAGCTGAGCGGGATCTGGAATCTTGTTCGTACCCACATCCCCGGTAAGCAAGAGCAATGGTTTCTCATCAAGCATCAAGATTCGGCGGCCAAACCTGAGGCTGAATACAACATCGTTGAAGAACAGCCTCATAGTGTTCTCAGTGACCGAACCCTGGTACCACGCGCGCGGGGAAAAGCGGCAAAAAAGCAGCCGTGAAGGCAAAACCGGATTCGGATGGTAAGGGGCCGGCACCGGTAGGCCGCAAGGCAGACATGCCGGAAAAGCTCGCGCCGGAGTTGGCCACCCTCGTAGAAAGTGCGCCGAACGGTGATGACTGGCGCTACGAGATCAAATTCGATGGCTATCGAATGATGGCGCGGATCGATAATGGGAGAGTCAAGCTTTTCACCCGCAACGGCCATGACTGGACCACGAAGTTACCAGACCAGGCCAAAGCGCTGTCTGCTCTCAAACTGGAAACCGCTTGGCTGGACGGGGAGATCGTCATTCCTGATGACCGAGGTGTCCCTGATTTCCAACAGCTGCAGAACGCTTTCGATGCAGGAATGAGTGGGAACATCGTGTACTACCTGTTCGACCTTCCGTACCTCAATGGGTTTGATCTACGCGAGGTGCCGGTCGAGGTGAGGCGCGATGCACTCAAGCACATCGTCGAGCAAAGCTCCGATTCGATTTTGCGGTTTTCGGATGATTTCGCCGAGTCCCCCGATGCACTACTCAATAGTGCCTGCTCAATGCAGATGGAAGGCCTGATAGGCAAGCGCCTGGGTAGCCGGTATGTTTCTCGCAGAAGCAACGACTGGATCAAGCTCAAGTGTACCCATCGGCATGAGTTTGTGGTGGTGGGTTACAGCGACCCGAAGGGAAGCAGAAGTGGCTTCGGTGCATTGCTGCTTGGACTAAATGATGAGACCAGCGGCGATCTTCGATACGCCGGCAAGGTAGGTACGGGCTTCAGCGAAGCCACATTGAAGACGATCCTGGCACAGCTACGCGCTCTGGAGTCGACTGATATTCCTGTCACCAATCCGCCAAAAGGCATAGATGCAAAAGGTGTTCACTGGCTGAAGCCCTCTCTTTTAGCCGAGGTTTCGTACGCGGAGATAACTCTGGATGGGGTCGTCCGGCACGCAGTCTTCCAAGGGCTTCGCACCGACAAGCCGCCGACAGAGATCACCGAGGAAAAGCCGCAGCCTGCTGCTCGCTTCGAGACCAAAAAAACGCCCGCCAAAAGAAAACCTTCCGCCAAGGAAGCTGATGAAGCCCGTATCCGGATCTCGCATCCTGAGCGGGTAATAGATCCGTCCTCCGGATCAACCAAGATGCAGCTTGCGCAGTACTACGCCCAAGTTTTTCCATGGATGTTGCCACACTTGGCGGATCGACCTGTCGCTCTTGTCCGAGCTCCTGAGGGCCTAGGGGCTCAGTTGTTCTTCCAGAAGAATGCAGAGAAACTTTACATACCAGCGATCACGGCAATACCGAAAGCTGAGGCGGGCAAAGCCGCCATGGTGATCAACAACGCGGAAGCGCTGATGGGCGCCGTGGAGATGAACACCATCGAGATCCATTCCTGGAATGCCACCACTGACGATCTGGACAGGCCTGATCGGTTCGTTTTGGATCTCGATCCGGATCCAGCTTTGCCCTGGAAGAGCATGGTCGAAGCGACCCAGCTCACGTTGACGATCCTGGATAGCCTGGGCCTCCAGGCATTTCTCAAAACCAGCGGCGGCAAGGGTATCCATTTGGTGGTGCCCTTGACCCCGGAGGCCTCCTGGGACGACGTCAAAGGCTTCAGCCAAGCCATCGTGAAACACATGGCCAAACTCATCCCTGAGCGCTTCGTAGCTGTCCTCGGGCCGAAGAACCGAGTCGGTCGGATCTTTATCGATTATCTGCGAAACAGCAAGGGAGCTACGACTGCCAACGCCTATGCGGCCAGAGCGCGCGAAGGGCTACCGGTTTCAGTACCGATTTATCGCGAGGAGATACTGGAAATTCAGGGTGCCAATGTATGGAACATCCACAACCTGCACGAAAGGCTGGCGGAGCTTGGCAGCGATGATCCCTGGGCTAACTACCATGATACTCGGCAAGTCATTACTGTCGAAATGCGAGACATGCTTGGAATGAAATAGGAGACCATCCACGGAAAACTATCACGTGAATCCAGATCCATAAGGGCGATAACACCCTCCAGGAGAGGGTACATGTTCTCGCAAAGCGGATCCGCGTAAGACCCAGGGGTAGCGAGCCCTCAAACGGCCTCAATTGCCACATTGGCCCGAGTGGACACAAGCTTGACGATCTCATCGGCAATCGTCGCGACGCTGCCTATGAAGTCTACCGGCCCGTTGAAGCGTATTGCATTTTCCGGCATGCCTACGTCCTGAGCATGCTCACGATCTGGCTCTAATGCCATGGTGTGGCCGTTTGCTTTATGAATGGACGCCAAACCTCTCGATCCGTCGTCCAATGAGCCGGAAAGGACGACGCCGATGATCTTCTCGCCGCCTATGTTGGCCAGCGACTCAAAGAGTAAATCTACCGTTCGGTTTCGGTGGGTCGAGGCGTCGTGTGTGATCAGTGCTGAAACGTTCGTTCTGAAAAGACTAAGGTGTGCGGCGGGCTCACCGATATAGGCTCTTCCAGGGCGCAAGATTTCGCTTTGCTCGGCGATGAATACTGGCATCCGTGACCGCCTTGCCAAGACTTCCCGGAGGAAGCTTGGTTTATCGGATGGCCGATGCAGGACAACGAGAACGGCTGCGTCCAGGTCAGCCGGGAGCGTTGACAAAAGCGCGCCGATGTCCCTTAGGCCCGCTGCCCCCGAAGCGCCAATGGCGATGAGCCACTTCTCCGCTACCATCTTCTCATTCTCCATCTGTAATTGAGCATTAGGCTGGGCTTGGGCCAAGGATTGGTGCAGGCGCGACCGACTCGCGGCTGCGATGGTGAAGAAGCGGGTCGTCGCACCTATTGACTGTCAACCCTCCCTGGCGGTAACAACGGGCAGGTCGCACCCTATCGCAACCGCTCTAGCCCGCTGAGTGCCCGAAACTAACGCGTGCGCTACGGTCTGCCCGGGCGCACAGTCATAAACCTCCTCAGTTATGACTCGTCCATCAATCAGGTAGACACCAATAAACAGCTGGGTACCCCCGGTCCTGGAAATACGCGCTTGCACGTCAATCTTCGTTCCGTTATCCAATTCCTCTGCATGCGTTCTTGTCTCCAGTTTGACGTCACTCCAGTTCCAGTAGATCGGGCCGCGATTTCGCATGGGGTTCTCCTGTTTTTATTGTTCTGGCGTATACCTGACGGTGGAGTAGTTTGTGAGACGCGAGGCCCTTCATTTGCGAGCACAAACTCTGCTACCACTGACGTGACCTTGATTGCCATGGGACTGCTGGGGCAGGGGGACGTCGAGCTTGTTCTCCATCCTCGCAAGGGCGGCGATGCTCTTGAGGCCTATATCCTCGAGCAATAGCTCACCATCGACGGTGAGTACAGCGGTCATCATCCCTCGCTCTGGGAAGCAGACAACATAGCCACCTATCACCAGAGCGGTGAGTGTCGTGAGTCTGGCAGGAGTAATGCGAAACTCCTCATGCTTGGCTGCTAGTGTCAGCAGTTCATAGAGGCTCAGAGGCATCGGGGAATCCCTCAGGTAGGTATGCATTGTGGCCCACCCCAAGCTTGCTGCCCTGCGTGGCTGGTACGTTAAGTATTTGTATATGATTTTTGGCGGCGGCGAAGGACATAGGTTCATGAAATACGGGTACTTCTTACGGCGGGCCAGCATAAACCGCCCGTCTGTATAGGTTCCGCCGCCCACAGTCTCGCTAATCGTCGCGGGCTGCTTTGACGCCACGATTGCGCGGCGCGCCAGGGAAGGCGGGCAAAGCATGGCTACGCCTAAATCCATCGGAAGTTGGACAGCAACCTTGCGACAGGGGTGCCAGAGACTATGAGCCCGCCTTGATGACTGAAATGGAGCCGTTACGCTCGATAATCGCGTACCGGATATCCCTCATGTCGATCACACCCTGTCCAGACCGGGCAGCTTCCATGATGTCCGCTTCCGTTACACGGGCTTCTTTCATTCGCCGAATAAGCGGTTTGCCGTTCTCCACTACGACCGTTGGCCCACCGTCGAGAAATTTTGCCAACCTAGTTGATCGTTGCTTGGCCTGCGAAAAGCCGACGTCTATGGCGATCAGTGTTGCGATGATGAGTACCGAGTTCGTCACCGAAAAGTCGTCACCCAACAGCGCTTGCTGCGTGGCTTCGCCGATTATCAGCAACAGCACAAAATCGAATGTGGTCAGATCCGAGAGCGAGCGTCGCCCTGCGATCTTGAACAAGACCATAAGAACGAAATACATTGCGGCGGCGCGAAGCACGGCGTCCATGGGTGGGCTCCGTCAGGGGTAGATAAATTTTGGGATCGGCAGCTCCTCGCCACCCATCATCTGTACGCGACCTCGCAACAAACCTACGCCGTTACTCCGAACGGTCAGGTATAGGGTGGCCACTCCATTGCCATCGGCTTTCATGGGAATTACCAGGTCTGCTCCATCACTGCGAAGAGGTGCCGGTTGCGGGTTCAGGCTTTCGATAGATACGCCCTGCAATAGCTCGTGGCCCAGCAGCAAAAAACGCATTTCATCGGCCTTCCCAAAAGTGGTGATGACCAAATCATCCGTCGCACCGTTCCTGCTGAACCGCTCATAGGCGACGCTCAGTTTTCCGTCTGAGGTCTTTACGTTGACACTGCTAAGCGGGCCTTTTGAAAACAAACCGGCGAGGGTCAGCGCTACAAGAATCAGCAGCGCGACCCAGCCTATTCGCTCAAAACGCCACATGCGGCGCTGGCGGGACATGTCCTCGCTGACCGGGTGCGTCCGGCTTGCGAATTCTTCGTCACTCATCGACTGAGCCCAACGCGGCGATGTCGCAGCAAATGTTCAATGGGTACGGCTCCCAGTCGGGTCTTTGATCTGGATGATGTTTCCCTTGCGCCAGGCATCAGCGCCGGGATCAACGCCAGGGGTCGGAATGTCAGCACGAGCTTTGTTCTCATTTGCGCTATCGATGCCAAAGCGGGCGTCTCGCTCGCGGACGAGTGCAGGATCAACTTGGCCATCGGCCGTGAAGCCCATCATGAGTTGAGGAACCCCGAGAGGGAGGTCTTTATCCAGATCGGTATGCCAGGTGTGCCATGTCTTCCCATAGGTGTGCACCAGCTTTTCCATCAGCGCGTGCTCGGCTGAAGCAGGTATCCCCGGAGCAATGAGTTGGCCTGACTTCACCTCGTGTGCGTGGCTGTGCCATAGCGCTTTCTCGGAGAGCGGGAGCTTGGCGAAGAGCTGTTCGCTGATAATGTATTCAACGCCCATAAGCTTTGCATCCTTGACGTTGCCATCGTAGATCACGCACTGAATGACTTCCTCGTTCAAAATCGAACAATAGTGGTGAGCTTCCATCTGCGACTGGATGTGGCCGTTGTAGAAATGAAAACCGTCCAGATAGGCGTTCAGAGCATCTATGGGGGGCCGTGATTGAATAGCACCTGCACCGATGTCGAGCGCTTTGGTGGTAAGCGAGGCAGGATTTCCTGGTGCGCTAATGTTTGATTGGCTGACCTTCGCACCGCAACCAGCCAGCGTCGCGAAGGTGATCAAGTACAGTGCGTATTTGCCTGCTCGCATAGGAGAGCAGAGCGATGCGATTCCATTCATCGTGAGATTTAACCGGTTGCTTAAGCGATTTCGATAGTTCAGTGCGTTGGCACGATCTGCCAGCAAGGCTGCCATGTCGAGCGGGCCAACACGGCTGCCTGGTCAATCAGGGCCTGATCCCTAATCCCGCCGATAGATCCGCAGGTGATTGCGGAGCGACAGGAGTCTTGGCAGGCGCCACTGCGCTATCACTGGTATCGCTGGCCGTCTTGTCCAAGGAATCTTTGGCGGTTTCGCGGGCAGCCGAGTAGAGCTCTTCGCCTGTAGATCTGGCTTTGGCCACGGCGTTGTCGCTTGCGTCACCCATCAGCTCATCCTCCTTCTGAGTGGAACGCAAAGCAGCACCTATAGCCGCCCCGAGCGCGATCCCTATAGCCGCCATTACCAGCGGCTGCTCTTTAAGCAACGTGTCGAGCTGCCCCTTGATCTGAGTCGCCTGGTCAGCAAGTTTGTGGGTGGCATTGTGAACGTTCTCGTTCAGCTCTCCCGCTGTCGCGCTAACCGACGCACTTGCGCGGTGTGAAAGGTCGCCGGCGCCGTCCTTGAGCTGTTGGCCTTTTGCCAAGGCGGTGTCGGTGGCGCCATGCAAGCGCTCTCCCGCATGGGAAACGGCCCCTGCAACCTGACCGACCATCCCGCTGATTGTGTCTGCCAGGCCAGGCCCACTGCGCGCGGTGCCAGGGTTGAAAGGCTTATTCTGGTTGATTGCCAGCCAGGCCAAGCCCAGGCCTGCGAGTGCGGTGGGCACTGGATTGTTCTTAATCGTAGTGCCCAGGTTTTGAAAGAATTCACCGCCATTGCCCTTGGTGTAGGCAAGCGCCTGATCAAAAAGTTGGCCTGGGGTAAAACGGCTTTCCAAGGAGTCAACGATATTACTGATGCTGGCGCGTTTGGCATTGATCTCTTGCTCCAGCGCTTCCGGGCTTTTTTGCGACTCAGTTTCGATTGAGGTGCTCATGACATTTTCCTCTTCAGCGCTTCCTTATCTTGTTGGACTGCGTGGAGCGTTCTGTCTGGAGTAAAGTGCGACGGTTCGAATTGCTTCTTGCCCGACTGCAGCATGATGAACCCGATAACCAGCGTCACACCCCCTACGATCAGGGCAGCGAGCCACAGTTGCATCATCGTGGCCAAGCCGTAAACCGCCGCCATCAGCAGTATGATCAACCCCGCCAGGAGCACGACCGCTGCGCCAGCCACTGCCGCTACCCCCGCTTTAAGCGTGCTCAAGCTTTGCTGCAGCTCTGCTTTGGCCAACGCCAGCTCTTTGGTGAATAGCTCTGGCACTTCTCGGGTCAGCTGCCGTATCAGAGCTCCGATGGAAGCATTGTCACTACTGCCTGGCAGCGTGCTATCGGTGGGTGTTTCAAACGGATCGTTGTTCATTACTCAGCCTCGCGAGGTTGGGTGCCGGTGGCTGGATAGGTTGCAGCCTCGCCGAGAGGATCGGCTACTGCACCCGTCGAAGGCGCGGCGTCAGCGTTTGCGGAATAGCCGTCAGTTGCAGGGGTGGTTACCAGGCCGACGGGTTGCGCAGAGGGTGATTTGGCAGAGCTCGTCCCGAGCTGCGATTGACTGTGACTCGCGCTTGCTCGAAGAAATCGCGAAAGGCCAAAGCCAATGGCCACGCTGCCGGCGAGGAACAGCGCAGGATTGTCTCGGGCCAACTGAGCGCCTTTGTGCAGTAGATCCTCAGCGCTTTTATCGCGGACCTGGTCAGCAAACGAGCCGAGCCCTGAAGCTAGCTGCCCGAGGTACTGAGACAGTCCAAGGGAATCATGCCCTTGTAGCGCAGCGGCCGCCGATTGGGCTCCTTCGGCCAGGGAGTCCATCTGGCCTGTCGCCAGATCGCGAAGGTGCTCGTATTGATCCGCTCCCTGGTTCTTTACATCCTCCAGCGTTGCGGTTGCTTCGTTTTTGAGGTTGTGCAAATGCTGTGAATGGGTATCAGTTGCCATCGAAGCGCCATCTGATGGCCTCGTTTCTGGAGTGCTCATAGTCGTTCTCCCAGCGGGTGGTGGACGCGGGTTAGACGAGATGAGTCATTCCGCGTGTGTTTCGGCAGCTATAGAAAAGTGATACGGAGAAGTGGGAGGAGTTCAGCCTATTTGACGACCGACCGCGCGATAGTGGCATCGGAGCGTTAATGAAAAGGTTACCGTCTAAAGTTGCGAGCTAAGTTTTGCGGCGCATGTGTTGAGGGTTGGTTTAGCCGGGACGCATTAAATAATGCCATCGGCATCCGAATTTGAGACGAGGAATCGTGGGCCGACCGTTGGTCATATCTATCTGCAACGATCATCTAATAGATAGGTCAAGAGCTTAAGTGCTCCCATCTCGTCCCTACCGTCGAGGTAATTTTTGCCATGATCTCAGTCATAGTCCCTGCTCATAACGAAGAGGCTGTCATCGGCCAGTGTCTGAAGGCATTGCTCGTGGCTGCTTCGCATCCATGTCTATACGGGGAGGTTGTTCAAATCGTGGTGGTGATGGACTGCTGCAGTGATGACACTCGCTTAGTGGTGGGCGACTATCCCGTGCAGGGCATTGTCGGGCGGTACAGAAATGTTGGTAAAGCTCGAGCCGCGGGATCCAAATATGCTTTAGAGCAGGGAACCCGCTGGCTCGCGTTTACTGATGCGGACACCGTCGTTCCTGCGTCGTGGTTAGTAAAACAGCTGGGCTGTGGTACTGATGTGGTCTGCGGGACAGTCACCGTTGAGGATGGGTCGCTAAACAACGGGGAAAACTCAAGACCTACCGTCGAGAAATTTGCAGTCCTACAAAACTTCTATGCTTAGCGTTAGGTCTTTATTATTGTCACTTCCGGTGTAATCGCTCGGCTGGGCATATCGGAACTGGCGTCTCACGGTGTTTCCCTTCTGGCAACGGCTATGCAGAAGGAAGCGAGCTCCGCTGTAGTCGGAGCTCGTTTTTTTTCGTCCGCCGAAGCCTCCGTGCGCTTATCAACATGCATGCCGAAGCCGCTTTTCAGTAAGTTTATTGTGCAATAATTTACGAGGATTATGTTAATTGGCCAAAATAACCGTGCGGCCATAGACAAATTTTAATTTGCAGATAGAAATTTTTTTTTGAAAGCCGCAACGCAGGCTGCTGACGATCACGATAAGCGGGTATCTATTTGCGAACTAGGTTGGCATTTATGCCATGGCGCAGGGCTACGCTGGCCATGGACACCCCAGGTTGCAGGAATTCCTGGACGACTTGAGTTTTGAAAAGTTTGGGATAGGAGATTATTGGGCGCATCGCAATCCTGACAATAAGGGCGATGGTGTCCACGTATTTTTAGGTGGACACCATCGCCCTTATGTCGGGGATCGAGAAGTTGACTTTGCCGGACGCTTACGCTTCAGTGACTCTCCCCGCTGCTGACATCGACGTTCTGGAGGCGCTGAAAACTCGCACGATGTCCGATCCGAACAGCAAACCGGTGACCGGGGCCGACCTCGGTTCTGGGCTGGTCCAGGGCGAAGATGCCTAAAAAGCGCTTCTCACGCTTCTGGTGACAGGGGCGTGGGAAGATGGAGAGATGAATATGGGTAATGCGAGGCATGTAAGTTCATATATAGCGCGAGACGTTCCCGCCTGGATGCGCCACGCTATCACAGCATTTGAAGCTGACTCATCAGCAGCCTGCCGGGCTTTAAAGGTGTCGTTGGCTGTGAACGTTTTTTGGCGTAGGCGCCTTGCTTCCGAATAACTTGGGAACTTTGCCAGTTGGGAGTGGCAAGTAGCCAGAAGTTTGAGCTAGCCAGCAGGTCGGTATCCCATTGGTGATCGGTGACACCGTAGCTGCGCCTAGCTTAAGGGTGCCGTGCAGTCCGAAGCGGTTCTGACGCTCCTATCGCAACGGCCCTTGCTCTCTGGGTGCCCGAGACTATGGCTCGCGATGTGGTCTGGCCTGGCAGGCTATCGTATATCTCTTCGGTTATGATGCGTCCATCTTCTGTATAGACGCCCAAAAACATTTGAGTCCCCCCGGTTTTTGATATGCGTGCCTGGACGTCAATCTTCGTGCCGTCATCGAGTTCTTCTTCATGTGCCGTTGCTTGCAACTGAGCATCGCTCCAGCTCCAGAAGGTTGGGCCGCGGTTCTTCATGATTAACTCCTCATTTTTCTTGTCATTTTCCCGCCTCTCCTAGCTTGGACACAGGCCTTATGCAGTTAGCACAAGCAAGATAGAAATTTTACAGGCACGCTTGGAATAAGCGGGTGGTTAACTATTCCATTCATAATAGTCCACGTTACATCTATTGTGCAGCAATGGCATGGAGATTTACGAACAATAGGAGGATTTAGATCAAACGTCCAACGAGTGGCGCGCAGTCTCCGAGGATGGGGGCCGTATGGGAAGCGCTCAGAGTAACGGAGAGGATTGGCAACACGTGCTTGTTGGCTATTCGTTTTTTCGATTTGGCAGCGGGTTGAGAATGTCCCCTCGATCAGGAAGGTTCACGGCCGTCTCCAGCGCCCCGTTCGCAGAATATTTCAAGCTCGCGGCCTCAAGCGTCGTAATCAGGTGGTGAGACTCCAGAGAACGAATAACCTCCAGCACGGAGGCGTGCGCGATCCGAGCTGTAAATGCATACCGGGAAATGAACTCAATCTCTGTCCCGAGGTAATCGAGGTATTTAATGCGCAGTATTTCTTCGACATTCGTAAGCATGTGCAGCCATCCGCAATGGGTAGTTGTCGGGGAGCAAAAGGCGACTGGTCATTGTTTCCACCGAGGTGGCAGCTTGCGCCTTTGATCAACCGTACCGCGCTATAGGGTACCCGTTTGTAATGGGGGGTGTCGGTTGCGACGTTAGTTAGCGCGGTATCTAATCCTGGAATCCGCATTGCGCTTTAGATTAGTAGCTGATGGTTCTGCGCGCGTCTGTGGGACGGGAAATCTGACGGAGCACCACCGTCACTATTCTGCTGCGGGCCGGGACGACTGCGGCGGTTGCCGAAGCAGCTGCCGTACCCCTATAGGGACGGTGCGAATGATAGCGATGCGATTTATTCGAGGCCACACTGCTTTTGCCAGTTTGGGTGTTCGAAGAATGACTCGAGGTCAAATTTGTTAGAAATCATCATGGTCACTTGGAATCACGGGTAGAGTGCCCTGGGCTCTTACTATGTCGCGCCGAAGCTTGTGCGGCTCGCTAAACCATCGACCCGGCGGGTGAGCGTGTTGATCGTCCCGTGCTACGCTGCTTGTCGAGCTTCCGGCGCGCGATTAGGCAATTGGAGCAGCTTCAAATAGCACGCCTTGGCATGCTTGCACCAAAGCGGGTATCTGATACATCCCGATAGTCAGAAGCGTTCAGCCCACGGAGTGGAAAACGTAGAGCCAGTAGGAGCGAGTGATGCTGTCACACCTGGAAATTAGGCACCTGATGGAGTCAGCATTTCTTCCTCTGGAATGCAAATGCGAGATAGATCCAGAAGGGAGCATGACGATTCAGTTGGTCAACGCTCGGACGAAAGAAGTCGGCATGACGGCCAGTGGCATCCGGGCTTCTGGGCTCACGTCTAGCCGTGCTCTCGCGGCACTCGTTAGCGAGCTGAAGGAGGAATACAACCTTAGGCCTACCGGTCAGCTAGATCGTCGGCAGCATCGTCGGTAACCACCTCTTCAAGTAGGGGCACCCACGCGCTGACAGCGAAAGGCGGTCGGCGGCTAATCCTCGAATTCGATGGAAAGAAAGTCGTCGTGGCTGTTTGGCGGGTGTTGCAGCGGCTGTGGGCAACGGCGGTACATTGACCGTAGCGCCAGTCTCGACTAGCTTCATGGTGACGCCCAGCGGGGCCCAACACTGAGCTACGCGAATGATGACTTTCCGCGAAGAAGACTGGATATAGATAGCCTCGGAGACAGAGACAGGGCTGCTAGGAAGTTGGCGGGTGATCATCGTATGGTGGACGCCCCCCTTTTTCGTTTGGCTAGCGCACCATCCCTCTGCAAGTCCGTGCGTTTTTTGACACTTCCGCTCGGGGCTCGAGAGCGATAAGTTCCAATGCGTTCGTTGAGAGAACTGCGGGTGAGTTTTGAATCGCTCTCGCTACTGACCATCGAAAAGGCCGCCCGTCGACAGCAGCCCATCGGCGACGTGCGAAAACAGTCGGAACCTGCTGGCTTCGAGTAGCCTCGAAAGTTAACGCGCACTGCAAAAAGTTGTGCGCCTTAATGTTTTTTTAAGAGGTCATCGGCATGAAAACTAGCCTGCCGGCATTGCTTCAAGCTACGCTCGTCGCCGCGAGCCTTAGCGTGTTTCCCTATGCAGCCCATGCATTAGACGAACAACCCAGCGAGTGCAAGGGAGACCAGGTATGGATCGAATTCCTTAACCACAAGCGCTGCTATAGCGTTGGGGATAAAGCTCCTGACCCCTACATCCGAGACGAGCTTGCACTGCGGGATTGGCAAAAGCGCAAGCTACCGGCGCCCCACGATAACGCACAATGGGTACAGGCCAGCGACCACTACTTGATGGTCAATAGAGAGAATTGTGTGATCATCGAGATCTGGGATACCCGTGGCCATAAGATTGATTGACTAGACGCCATTTAATGCGCCGGTCAGCAGCTTTGCAGCCGGATAGGTAGATAGGTTGGTAGGGTGTGTTTTCCGGACAATGCAATATTCATCATCACCATGCTTCTCGACGTTGTGAGGTGGATAGGCACTGCCGGTCTCGCTACGAAGCGCCGACTCGAACAGGTCGTTGAAACGATCAAAGCCTACCGACTGACGGAACAGTGGTGCCAAAGAAAGAGCGGTAGCCATTTTGAAATCGCCTGAGTTTTTTTCAAGTGATTTAAGACACGACCCGTGTTCGGCATCGCGTGACAAAATTTAGGAACGACAAAAAAAATTCAAGAGGCGAGGCTAAATTTTTTTATCCCTTAACAGTGCCTGGGCCATAAGTTAGATTCCTGAGCGCGGACCTGATCGCGCAATGCGGCCAGCCCAAGCGCAGGCCTTCGCCCACATCATTGGCCCGATCGCAGCCCAGCCCTCGAAAACAACAAGACGCGCAGGCCCTAGAGCCAGGTAAAGGACCGTCGATGACGCATCCCTCAATACTCAGCATTTTGCGCGAGCCGCCGATAGCGTGGGATGCCGACTTGTCTTAACGAACAGCCCGATCATGCCTGATTCAAAACCTCATACCGATATCGCCCCCGTCCATCGCTCTAGCGTGGCGCTCGCCCGTGCGTCGCTCCTCAAATTTGTAGCAGTGCTGACCACCGTATTTCTCCTTGCAGGCTATATGCTGGTCTACCTTGCGCAGGATCTGGACCGCACGGAGGAGCTCGAAAGCGCGTTCTATACCCGCAAGGCATTGCACGGTTTGGAAAAATCCTTGCGCTCAACCGTCAAGGACTACGCTTTTTGGGGAGAAACCTATAGACATTTGCACTTGCGGGTAGATACCGATTGGGCTTATGTGCAGGAAAACATTGGGGCTACCCTTTACAACGATTTTGGCTTTCAGGGAATTTTCGTCGTCAACGCCGCCAACCGTACCGTTTACTCGGTAGTCGAAGGAAAGATTACGAAGATCGAGGTCACGCGTTGGCTCAACCATCCCATCGGTTCGCTGTTGGAAGTGGCGCGCGCTGGTGCCCAAGCCGGAACGCCAGTTACTGCGTTCGTGGATGCCGGCGGCATACCTGCATTGGTGGCCGCCGCGGCTATTACGCCAGGCACGGACCCAACCGTCGCGGTTGACGGCAAGACGCCTTCGGTCCTGCTCTTCGTCACCCGTCTCGATCCCTCTAGGCTCGAGACTATTGGCAAGGATTACGGTATTCATGATCTGCACGTTGTCAGCCGAAACGATGCGCCGGATGACTCCGTTTATGCGTTAGGAGAAAATGGAACTGCGGGCACTTTGCAATGGAGTCCACTCGAGCCGGGCGAGCGACTTCTGACGTTAGGTTTGCCTCTGCTTGGCATCGCCGCGTTATGTGTCGGCCTGATGACCTTGTTCATCCTGCGTCGCGCGACGGCTGATGCTCGAGCGCTCGACGCCGGCTATACGTCTTTGCAGATCAGTGAGTCGGCGCTGGCCACCAGCGAAGCGCGCTTTCGCGATGTGGTGGAGGCGAGCTCGGATTGGGTGTGGGAAATAAATTCCGATTGGCGTTTCACCTACCTGTCCGAGCGGTTCGAGAAAGTCACCGGGCTTTCTCGTAGCGAATGGATCGGTGCTTTGGTAGATGACCTGCTGCGCATTGAATCGGGGACGTTATCGCAATGGCTCGGCAATTCAGAGCGTCGCCCGGGTATGACGCTTCAATGCAGCTACGTCGATACCGTGGGCCGAAGCCGAATTACCCGTCTGGCGGCGCGAGAAATGAATGGCCTAGGCTTTCGCGGCACATCGGCTGACGTTACCGAAGAAGTTCAGGCGCAGCGGCAAATCGAGTTTCTGTCACGGCATGATGCCCTGACCGGGCTGCCTAACCGGACCAGGCTTCGTGAGTTTCTCGACGGAAAACTGAGCAGCTCGTTGACTCTCGACCATCCGCTGGCCATGCTCAGTCTTGATCTGGATCGATTCAAACCTGTCAATGATCTGCTCGGCCATGGAGCCGGTGATCTGGTCCTTAATGAGGTATCCGAGCGGCTGTCAGGCTGTGTCCGCCATGGCGACCTCGTAGCCCGGGTCGGGGGCGACGAGTTCGTGCTCATCGTGAGCAACGTCAGTTCCCAGGAGGAGGTTGAGGCGCTATGTGCTCGCGTGATCGCTACCGTCGAGCAGCCAATCCGGCTTGACGAGCAAGACGTCTTCGTCGGCGCCAGTGTCGGGATCGCAATGGCGCCGGCTGATGCCAGCGCACCGGCCGAGCTTTTTCGCTACGCCGATATTGCGTTATACGAGGCCAAGGCCGGCGGGCGTAACACTTGGCGATTTTATGCCGGCGATATGAATGCGCGTATCATCGAGCGCCGTCGACTGGAAAGCGATCTGCGTTTTGCGATCAAGCACAGTGAATTACGGCTGCACTTCCAACCGCGTTATCGCCTTTCTGATGGCCAAATGGTGGGCGCTGAGGCATTGGTGCGTTGGCAGCATCCCGAGCGCGGTTTAGTACCTCCGGATACCTTCATAGGCATCGCTGAAGAAAGCGGGCTTATCGTCGCTTTGAGCGATTGGGTGCTCGAAACCGCTTGCCATCATGCGGTCCGCTGGCCTGGGCACTTATTCGTGTCGATTAACCTTTCGCCGGTTGAATTCAAACGCGGTTACCTGATTGAGCGCATTCGAGATGCGCTGAGCGCTAGCGCCATCAACCCTTGCCGGGTAGAGCTCGAGATCACCGAAAGCGTCATGCTGGACGATGCAGACGGCGCTCTAGAGGTGATGCACGGGCTCAAAGCCCTCGGCGTCCGTATCGCCATGGATGATTTTGGGACCGGCTATTCGTCATTGAGCTACTTGCGCACGTTTCCATTCGATGGATTGAAAGTAGATCGCAGTTTCGTCAACAGGCTGGAGGATAGCGCGGACGACAAGGCGATTATTCAGGCCATAGTTGACCTGGGCCGGGCGTTGTCACTGACGGTCACCGCAGAAGGCATCGAGACCGCGGAACATTTGGCAATGCTGCAAGCAGTACGCTGTGATGAAGGGCAGGGCTATTTCCTGAGTCGGCCGATAAGCGCAAGTGCTTTCGATGCGCTCGTAGCGGAGTATCCTGTTGCAGTGACCGACACCTCACGGCTTCAATAAAGCGCCAGTAGGCTTCCCAACGGGCCATTCGTCACAAATACCTGTAAAATCGAGCCTTCCGTGCTGCATCGCCTATAACATGATGCATCAGCCGAAAATGGCGAACAAGGAATACGCCACTCGCTGCCAATCGCGCTTCCTGAATGGAGTAAGAAAGATGGTTGATGAATCATCAATACGGTGTAGGGCGTATCGGTTATGGGAGCGCGACGGTAATCCAGCTGACGCGGGCGATACCTATTGGCATCTCGCGGAATCTCAACTCGAACACGAAGCTCATGCGCTGGTAACTGCTGAGGGTGACCCAGTCCCACCGACCGTCGAAGGTGTTGTGGGGTCTAACTCAGATTGCAGTCGTTACAAGAACATAGAGACTGAAAATTCTGCTAATAATGCCGTCACCGTACCTGCAGAGCGCACAGTGCAAGAAGAACAACCGGATGATCTTATAGGCGATGCATAAGCGCATTCGTTTGGTAAGCTTATGAGCTTTTGCCCACCGGTGCCGGTATCCGTTGATTCTTTCCGGCCGGGGCATCCCGTTGAAAACGCTGATCTGCTTCGGTTGCCCTGATTTTCGCGCAGAATATACAAATATAGTCGTCCGTGTCGATACCTAGGTAATAACCCTTACGGTAAAAATGTGAACACGTCATCAAGAAAGGTATTTTATTGAATAAAGGCAACATGGCCGCCCCCAAGGTAAGCATGCAGCGCTGACTGAGCTAACTGGGGCCTCCGGTGGAGTGACTCAATTAACTGCCGCTCCCAGTATGGAGCGCTAATATCACGGCGATATCGGATCACTCGCCGGAAAAGTCTCTTCAACGGCGTTGTCCAAGGACTCATCGGTGGGCTGGGACGAGTCTTGAGTGGTCTCTTCGCTATCTAGGTCACCCTCGGTTTCCGACTGTAAAGGTGAGGCGGGCGTGTTGGGTAAGTTCGAATTTGTGCTCATAAGTTTCTCAAATGTATTCTGACAAAGGAAGGAAGCGCGCGAAGCAGGCCTGCAATGGCTTACCCCGCGCTAATACTGTCGATTGACGCCATCGAGCGGCACTACTGTTTACGATGACTGAGGACGTCCACCGCCGTGGCTTTTTTCACCACCTTTTTTTCCCGCTTCGGAAGCTTTGTCGCGGTCATTCGCAAAATTGCCGCCAGAGTTCTGGCCACCTTTTTTTCCGGCTTCTGACGCTTTTTCGGGATCATTAGCGAAATTGCCAGGGTTCGAATTGCCAGTCTTGGTCATGATTGTTCACCTCGTCATGCTGAAAGCGCAGTGTGCGCCTAATTATGAAATCGTGAAGATCCGGAAGTTTGAATGATTTCGCCGGCGCCGACGGATGGAGTCAACTAATCAGACTTCATTTTCTGCGGTGCTAAGGTTCGGGACTCCTCTATTTTGTCTCCCGCAAGAAGGGGAACATAAAATGTGCGCGCTTGACTGGCTTTTACCATTATTGCCTTATTTGGATCGCACTAACTTCTCGAAGCCTGTTCAAACAGCTATTGCCATAGATGAAAATATTGCCTGGTGACCGGTGATATTCCTATCGGATAGGCACATGTTTTTTTATCTTCCGGAGAAGCACGTGAGCACACCGACTTTCCTTCCCGATGAAGCGCGCCGCCACGCGGTTGCGCTGCGAATCAACGGTAGCGATATCCATATTCAGGTTAGCCCCTGGGTCACGCTCCTAGATCTGCTGCGCGAGCAGCTGCATCTCACAGGCAGCAAGAAAGGTTGCGACCAGGGGCAATGCGGGGCATGTACGGTGCTGATCGATGGCAAGCGCATTAACGCATGTCTGACATTAGCGGTCATGCAGAACGGGCGACAGATAACCACCGTTGAGGGTTTGGCGCAGGGCGGTGCTCTCCATCCTTTACAACAGGCGTTCATCGAACACGATGCGTTTCAATGCGGTTATTGCACTCCCGGGCAGCTGTGTTCGGCCGTCGGGCTTATTCTCGAGGGTGAGGCCAAAACGGTCTCGCAGGTCCGCGAGTTGATGAGCGGTAATATTTGCCGCTGCGGTGCGTATCCGCAGATCACTCAAGCCGTTAGCGAAGTGCTGGGCCTGGTGCCGAATGCTGGCGACACCGATTCCAGCGTGCTCGTCGGGACCGTGCCGTCATGAACCCTTTCTCGTATGTCTCGCCTGCCAGCGCAGAGGACGTATTCGCTGTGCTAGGTGACAGCGCAGCTTCGGGGACTACCAAACTCATCGCCGGCGGAACCAACCTGCTCGACCTGATGAAAGAGAACGTCATGCGGCCGCAACGCTTGATTGATATCAACGGTCTGCCTTATGGGGATATTGAAGAAACAGCGGCGGGTGGGCTTATGCTAGGCGCGCTGGCCCGCAATGCGGACACTGCTTACCACCCCCTGATACGCTCAAACTACCCACTCCTCACCGCTGCCATTCTGGCTGGAGCCTCGCCGCAGCTCCGTAACATGGCCACAAACGGCGGCAACCTCTTGCAGCGTACGCGCTGCTATTACTTTTATGATAGCGCGGTACCCTGTAATAAACGCGAACCAGGTACAGGCTGCTCGGCCATTGGCGGCCTGAATCGACAACACGCGATTCTTGGCGCAAGCGCGCAATGCATCGCCACTCATCCATCGGACATGTGCGTGGCGCTCGCCGCGCTGGGGGCCACGGTGCACGTACGATCCTCCTCCGGTAGCCGGGTGATCCCGTTTGCCGATTTTCATCGGTTGCCAGCTAACCGCCCCGAAGTCGACACCCATCTGTCCCCCGATGAACTTATTACCCATGTCGAGCTACCCGATGCACGCAGCTTGGCCAGCCATTCGGTGTATCTGAAAATTCGCGAGCGGGCGTCCTATGCGTTCGCATTGGTCTCCGTGGCCGCAGCGCTAGAGTTAGCTCCGAACGGCAGCATCCGCCAGGCGCGGCTCGCTTTAGGTGGAGTCGCGCACAAGCCTTGGCGAGATATTGCTGTGGAGCGCCGTTTAGTGGGTGCCATGCCCGGTGACAGAGTATTTGATGAAGTCGCTGAAGCGCTGCTGCGCGAGTCGCATGGCCAAGGAGCCAATGACTTCAAGATTCCGCTGGCGCGCCGCGCCATCGTCCGCGCGCTGGGGCTTGCTGTAAAAGGCACCTGGGCGAACACCGGTGAAGTGTCAGCCGACGAGGAGTTTGTATGACCGAACTTATTTATGACCTTCGCACGCCGACCGCGCCAGTCGGCACCGGGTATGTGACCAAAGGCATGTCTGTGTCCCGCACTGATGGCCGTGCGAAGGTCACCGGTACTGCACAGTATTCGGCGGAGTATTTTGCGCCTGACCTGGCCTACGGCGTGGTGGTCAACGCAAGCGTCGCCCGGGGGCGTATCACCGCGATTGAGGTGGACGCGGCATCGGCAGTGCCCGGCGTAATCGACATTATCACCCATTTGAATCGCCCAAACATGCGCTCCTTCGACCTTTCGTACAAGGACATGACAGCGCCAAGCGGATCGCCTTTTCGCCCGCTATATAGCGATACCGTCCATTACAGCGGGCAGCCCATTGCTCTGGTGGTCGCCGAAACGTTTGAAGCCGCTCGCTATGCGGCCACGCTGGTGCGCGTTGAGTATTCGGAGGAAAGGCATGACACAAACCTGCTGGCAAATCTGCACCGCGGTCACAAACCAAGCCGCCTGAAGGCCGGTTACTCGCCACCTCCGGCCGAACGCGGCAATGCTGAACAGGCGTATGACAACGCGCCGGTCAAAGTTGCCGCGACTTATTACAGCGCCGTCGAGCACCACAACCCACTCGAGTTGTTTGCGTCGACCGTGATTCGTGCCGCTGATGGCCATCTCACCATCTATGACAAAACCCAGAGCTCGCAGAACAGTCGCTGGTACGTGTCCCATGTGTTTGGTCTGGCCAAGAGAAAGGTCACGGTGCGCAATCCCTACGTAGGGGGCGCTTTCGGATCGGGCCTGCGCCCGCAGTACCAGCTTCCGTTAGCGGTCATGGCTGCGCTTAAGCTCGAACGATCGGTTCGGGTCGTGCTGACCCGCCAGCAAATGTTTACCTTTGGCCACCGTCCAGAAACCCTCCAGCACGTAAAGCTTGCCGCGGAACGTGACGGTACGCTGCGGGCAATCGTGCATGAGGCTATCGCCGAAACCTCGCGCATCGAGGACTACGTGGAAGTCGTAGTGAACTGGTCGGGTCAGCTTTACGCCTGCGACAACGTCCGACTGGGGTACCAACTGGTGGCGCTGGATCAATACACGCCGATAGATATGCGGGCGCCTGGCGCCGCACACGGTGTGCACGCGCTCGAAGTCGCCATGGACGAATTGGCTTATGCGCTGGACATGGATCCGCTGGCGCTGCGTTTGAAGAATTACACTGACCGCGATCCTATGAAGGACCTGCCTTATTCCACGAAGGAATTGCGCGCTTGCTATGAGCGAGGAGCACAGCGATTTGGTTGGGCGCGACGTACCATGGCGCCACGCTCAATGCGCGAAGGCTCGGAGCTGGTTGGCTGGGGATTGGCTACGGGCCAATGGGATGCAATGCAGATGTTCGCTCGTGCGAGCGCGGTGCTGCATGCCGATGGCAGACTTGTGGTCAGTAGTGCCGCCACCGATATTGGTACCGGCACATACACGGTGATGGCCATGATCGCCGCCGCAGCGATGGGACTGGCGTTGGAGGATGTTACCTTTCAGCTCGGCGATTCAACCCTGCCCGTTGCGCCTATCGAAGGAGGCTCTTCCCATGTCACGACCGTCGGTTCAGCGGTGGAGGGCGCCTGCGAGAAGCTGCAAAAGCGGCTGTTCATAATGGCCAAGATGCTGGCTGGCCAGCCATTCAAGAATTCGCGCTTCAAAGATGTAGAGTTTCATCAAGGGCATATGCGGCTGCGCTCGGGCGCGCAAGTTTCAGTGGCGCTGTCGGCGATCCTTAATGCAGCGGGGCAGGCGTGGGTCGAGGAAAAATATCTTTTATTGCCTAATATGCTTAAGCAAAAGAACTACACCCGTGCCACGCATTCCGCCGTGTTTGCCGAGGTCAAAGTCGACGAAGATTTTGGCACGGTTAGGGTGACGCGCGTAGTCAGCGCGATTGCCGCCGGGCAAATCATGAGCCTCAAGACCGCCCGTAGCCAGGTCATCGGCGCGGTGGTGTGGGGCATCAGCGAAGCCTTGCATGAGGTCACTTGGTCAGACCATCGCCTGGGGCGTTTCATGAACCATAATCTTTCGGAGTACCACGTAGCGGTCAATGCCGACATCCATGATATTGATGTGATCTTCGTCACGAAGATGACCGTATTGTCAGCCGGTTAGGTGCCAAGGGGGTGGGTGAAATTGGTATCGTTGGCGTGTCGGCAGCAATTTGTAATGCCATTTATCATGCAACCGGAAAGCGAGTCAGAAGCACGCCAATGTCGCCAGACCGAGTCATGGCTGATTAGCTACGGGCTGTGACCGGCACATCCATGCGGGCGTCGAACGCCCACTCCAAGTAGGCCTCATTGAATCTGCTTGAAGCTCGCGCCTTGTTTTTCCCGCAACGGTGCCGAGCAACAAATCCTTTAGAGTTACGCCCGGAACGCTGAGCGGGGCGGCGATCCCGCCTTTTCTTTCATATGTCAATGTTGTGGCAAGCTGTATGCAATCAATGAATCGCCCATTTTGGTACCGAATGATCCGTGCCCTCCGGCCATGATCACGACATATTGCTTGCCATTGCTTTCATACGTCATCGGTGTCGCCTGGCCGCCGGCGGGCAGGCGGGCTTGCCACAATAGATCCCCGTTAGAGACGTTATAGGCGCGCAGGTAATCGTCCTGAGTGCCCGCGATGAACATGAGGTTCCCAGCAGTGGAAATGGGCCCGCCCAGCATCGGCACCCCGATTTTCAACGGGGGTAGTTGAATTCCTTTCAGGCTGTCGCGAATCGTGCCGATACGCTTACGCCATACCACCTGATGGGTTTTCATATCGACGCCAGCGACGTAGCCCCACGCAGGTTTCTTGCAAGGCAGACCCAAGGGCGATAAAAACGGGTTGATCTCGACGCCGTAGGGGACGCCGTATTGCGGCTGTATGCCCATCTCTGTGCCAGTCCCTTGGCCGGTCAGACCTTCCTTCGGCCACAAAGGATTGTTGGGCCCGCGGGGAATCAACTTGGAGACGAATGGCAGGGCCATTGGGTTCATCAGCGCAACCTGGCGGTCAGCGTTTACCGAAATGCCACCCCACTCAAAAACGCCCAGGTTACCGGGAAATACCAATGTTCCCTGCTCCGATGGCGGTGTGTACTGGCCTTTGTACGATAGCCGTTTGAAGATCACCCGGCACATTAACTGGTCGAACATAGTCGCGCCCCACATGTCCTTGTCGCTCAACGTCTGAATGGGTGTCAGGTTCAAGCCGGAGCGTGGCTGGGTGGGGCTGACCCTGTCGCCCGGCGCAGCGTCGCCCGCAGGCACCGAAACTTCTTGTACCGGCACAATGGGCTTCCCGTCACGCCGGTCAAGCACGAAGAGGTTCCCGGCCTTGGTCGGAACATAGACAGCTGGAATGGGGTCGCCAGCACCGGACTTTATATCTGCCAATGTCGGCTGCGACGGAACGTCCATATCCCATAGGTCATGGTGAGTTGTCTGAAAGCTCCAGATCAACTGACCGGTTGAACCGTTCAGCGCTACGATTGAACTGGCGAAACGCTCCATAACGGGGGTGCGGTTACCTCCCCAGATGTCTGGAGTTGGGTTGCCCGTTGGAATGTAGACCACGTCAGTCTTGGCGTCATAGGCCAATGGAGCCCAAGCATTTGGTGAATTGTTGACGAGCGTCTGGCCGTCGGAGGGAATTGCGTTCGGGTCCGCGGCGCCGGTGTCAAAAATCCATTTCAGTTTGCCTGTGCTGACATCGTAGCCGCGAATCGCCCCTGAGGGCTCGTGCACCGACAAGTTATCGGTAACAGAGCCGCCGATAATGATAGTGGTTCCAGTGACGACTGGCGGGGAAGTGGGTTCCAGCCCGCCCGGGTATGGGTAAGGCTGCATATGTTTGAGATCAAGCTCACCGTTGTTGGCGAAGTCGGCGCAGCGGCTACCATTTTCTGCATTGATTGCAAACAGGCGGCCGTCATTGACAGGTAGAAATACTTTTCTGGGGCAATCGCTTGAGGGGGGTGCGCCACTCTCCATGCTTTTCGCAAATTGAGCGGCGTCGCTCTGGTCATAATAAGCCACGCCCCTGCAGGTCAAATGTTGAAACGAGGTATCGGATTTAAGCTTCGGGTCAAACCGCCACTTCTCTTTCCCGGAGACCGGGTCCAACGCCACCAGCACTTGGTGAGTGGTGCAGATGTACATGTTTGCGCCGATCTTAATGGGCGTTAACTCGTTCGTGGTTTCGCCTGAATCATTTTCCGTTTTTGTCTCACCGCTGTGGAAGGTCCAGGCCACCTGAAGGTCTTTCACATTGCTTTCATTAATCTGGTTTAACGGAGAATAACGGGTACCGGCCTGGGTACGGCCGTACGCTGGCCAATCGGCCGCTTCGATGCCTTCTACGGGCTGGGGTTGCATTGGCTGCGCAGTGGCCATGCTCCCGTTAATTTCTTGGGGGTCATTGAAAATGGAGTAGCCCAACACGGCGATAGCGATCACCAACGTTGCCACCAGGGACGCCTTGCCAGCTTTCAACTGCGCCGGAATATCGCGTGTTACTGCGGGAATCAACAGCCAGCACCCCAGGAGGCCGAGAATGTCCAAGCGCGGCACCAAAGCCCAGAAGTCGGTGCTCGCCTCCCACAGCCCCCACACCACGGTTATGAGCATCAGCGCGGCATAGAGCCAGATAGCGGCAGCTGACCGCCGCCACAGCAGGACGGTGAAAACCAGCAGTGCAAGGCCAATAAGCAAATAATACGCGGAGCCGCCCAACGCCACGAGCCATATTCCGCCGCCTAACATGAACAGCGCCAGGACGGCCGCGATGATGGCGGTAAAACGTCTGAAACCCGAACCTTGGGACAACGTGCTCATTGCTTTTTTCCTCGCAACAGGGGATTCCCGTCAATGGAGTTGCGCCAGCCAAGTTCTCGATTGATCAGGATTGGTTTAGGAGTGAGTCAAGCCTTTCAACAGCGTTCCGCAAAATTCGCGTCTGGTATAGGTCAGCCGCCGAACGGCACCGGCCACTCCCGCCATCGTTTATCGACCGTTCACCGGTCGCCTGCGATTTGCTTGAACCTTCCGATTGCCGACGTATCCACACGTCATGGGAGGCGCCAACGCTTTGGGCATCAAGTTTGTCGGCAAAGCTGGCACCGCTAAACACAGCCGTCACATGTTCGATCGGGCGGGAACACTATGCGAGTGCACAGTTTGAACTGCGGCTGTATGTGCCCGATGGGCGGCGCACTTTTCGATGGGTTCAGCCGCGGATGGAAGGCTTGCCTCGTCTGCCACTGCCTGTTGATCGAGACCGAGCGCGAAGGGCTGGTTCTGGTTGATACCGGCTTTGGCAGCCGAGACGTCGAGCACCCCGAACAACGGCTTTCGACGTTTTTCCGCTACTTCAACAATATCAAGCTCGAGCAGCGGTACACCGCTTTGAATCAGATAAAGGCCTTAGGCTTCCACGCCTCGGATGTCCGCCATATCGTGCTCACGCACCTTGACTTTGACCATGCCGGCGGGCTCGACGACTTCCCCGAAGCCGTTGTCCACGTCATGGAAAGCGAATGGCGCGCGGCGCGTTCCGCCAGCGGCCTGAGGGACTCGCGCCGCTTTCGGGCAAAGCAGTGGGACCAAGTGAAAAATTGGATCTTTTACGACACGGCAGGCGATGACTGGAAGGGCTTTGCAGCCACTCGCCCTTTATTAGGGGCCGTTGGCGAAGAGCTACGGTTGGTGCCCCTCACCGGCCATACAGCGGGGCATGCCGGCGTGCTGGTAAGAAGTGAATCTGACTGGTTGCTGCATGCCGGAGACGCGTATTTTTATCGTGGAGAGGTCGGCCAGCCGGAGCGCGAATGCACCATGGGCCTGCGGTTGTATCAGCGGATGATGGACGTCGATCATGGTGCCCGGGTGTACAACCAGTATCGGCTGCGTCAGCTGTCGCTCGAAAAAGGGACTGGCCTGAAGTTGTTCTGCAGTCATGATGCATTGGAGCTAGACAGCGCCAAGCGGCTATCGCCGCGCCTCATGTGACCGGCTATGAAGAATGGTCTCGATAGTCGCAGCCATGTTAAACGGCATTATTGAGCGCGCATGCATTGCGTCCAAAGTTAATGCGTCATTTATTATTGCCAGGTGTAGCGTCTTGATTTCAGGTTCGGCTTGGCTAAGCTGGATCAGTTACCTGTTCTTCGGATAAAGGATCGACCTATGTTCGGTTTAGAGGCGTTGGATCTCGCTAGAATACAATTTGCGTTCACCGTGTCCTTTCATATTATCTTTCCGGCGTTGTCGATCGGGCTGGCTAGTTTTTTGGCTGTGCTCGAGGCGCTTTGGTTGAAGACGGATAATCAGACTTACCGTGACCTGTATCATTTCTGGATGAAGATATTCGCGGTATTTTTTGGGATGGGAGTGGTATCCGGTCTGGTCATGGCTTATCAGTTCGGAACCAACTGGAGCCGCTTTTCTACCTTCGCCGGCGCGGTCACCGGCCCCCTGTTGACCTACGAGGTCTTGACAGCATTTTTTATCGAAGCGGGATTTCTGGGTGTCATGCTGTTTGGTTGGAACCGGGTGGGGAAGGGGCTGCACTTTTTTTCCACGGTCATGGTGGCGATTGGCACGCTGATGTCTACGTTCTGGATTCTGGCGTCCAATAGCTGGATGCATACTCCACAAGGCTACGAGATTTCCGGAGGGCGCATTGTTCCGGTTGATTGGCTGCAGATTATTTTCAACCCGTCATTTCCGTACCGCTGGGCGCACATGACGGTGGCGGCGTATCTATCCGTCGCATTTTTGGTCGCCGCTTCGGGGGGCTGGCATCTACTGCGTGGCAACGACAATCCCGCCATACGCAAAATGTTTTCCATGGCGATGTGGATGGCGCTGCTGGTGGCCCCTGTGCAGGCGCTTATTGGCGATGCGCACGGGCTCAATACGCTGCAACATCAGCCCGCCAAAATCGCCGCGATCGAAGGGCATTGGGAAAACTCGCCAGGAACGGCTACGCCACTCATCCTGTTCGGCTGGCCCGACATGGAGCGCGAAGAGACCCGCTACAAGATCGAAATCCCCGTGCTGGGCAGCCTTATCCTGACGCATAGCCTGACCCAGCAAATCCCTGCCTTGAAGGATTTCGCCAAGGAAGACCGGCCACCTGCATACATCGTTTTCTGGACTTTTAGAGTGATGGTCGCGCTTGGCCTGCTGATGATTGCAACCGGGCTATGGAGCCTTGTGCTGCGGTGGCGGGGAACCCTGTATAGCTCGCGCTATTTCCTTAGGCTAGCCAATTGTATGGGGCCAGCCGGGCTTATTGCGTTGCTCGCCGGCTGGTTTACCACCGAGGTCGGGCGCCAGCCATGGGTGGTTTATGGCGTATTACGCACCCGGGACGCCGTAGCCCACCACAGCGTCTCGCAGCTGAGTGTCTCATTGGCGAGTTTCGTTATCGTGTATTTCGCGATCTTTGGTATCGGCACGGTTTACGCGCTCCGCATGATCGGCAAAGGGCCGCACACGGGCGAGGGAGATCTGCCGACTGTCGGCGGGCCGGGCCATGACCGCCATACCAAGCGGCCGCTTTCCGCAGCGGATGAGAGTTTCGACGAGGCCCAAGGGCACGACCATTTAGGTAGGAACTGAACCATGGCAGGTATAGATCTGAGCATCATCTGGGCCGTTATCATTATCTTTTCGATCATGATGTACGTCGTAATGGACGGCTTCGACCTAGGTATCGGCATTCTCTTTCCGCTGGTGCAAGGCCGGGAAAATCGCAGCGTGATGATGAATACCGTGGCGCCAATCTGGGATGGCAATGAAACCTGGTTGGTTTTGGGTGGCGCGGGTCTGTTCGGTGCGTTTCCGCTGGCCTATTCCGTCGTGCTTTCCGCGCTATATTTGCCGCTTATTTTTATGCTGATCGGCTTGATTTTCCGGGGAGTGGCATTTGAATTTCGATTCAAGGTGCATGAGGGCAAGGAAGGTATATGGGACAAGTCCTTCATCGTGGGCTCTTTTCTGGCGACATTTTGTCAAGGTGTCGCGTTAGGGACCTTTATCGATGGTATCCCCGTAGTCGATCAACAATTCGCGGGCGGCTCGCTGGACTGGCTCAACCCGTTTCCGCTGTTTTGCGGAATTGGGCTGGTGGCCGCTTACGCCTTGCTCGGCAGTACCTGGTTGATCATGAAGACCAGCGGCGAATTGCAGGCACGGATGCGCGCGCTAACCCCGCCTTTAGTGGCGGCCATCGTGGGAATCATTGCGGTGGTCAGCTTGTGGACCCCATTCACCCATCCCAGCATTGCCGCTCGCTGGTTTACGCGGCCTAATATTTTCTGGTTTTCGCCGGTACCCATATTGGTATTAATTGCATCGTATCTGCTGTTTACCTCGGTGAGGAAACAGGCGAGCGACTCGCGACCATTTCTCATGACGCTGGTGCTCATTTTCCTTGGCTATACCGGTTTGGGCATCAGCATATGGCCTTTTATCGTCCCCCCTTCAGTGACTATCTGGGACGCCGCCTCGCCGCTTTCCAGCCAACTGTTCTTGCTTATAGGAACCTTGTTCATCATTCCGATGACGCTAATGTACACGGCCTGGGGCTACTACGTGTTTCGAGGAAAAGTGGAATCGGGGGAGGGGTACCATTGAGCTATCGCCTATGTGAGCCGAACTTCAGCCGACGTTTTCAACGATGTGTTTGAGTTGATCCCGGCACTCCCACCGCCAAGCATCAGCCAGCATCGTTTCCAGGGAGTGTTGGGCTTTCCAGCCCAATTCCTGAAACGATTTCTGCGGGTCCGCCCAGCACCGCGCAATATCGCCCGGGCGCCGGCCTTCGAACATCAACGGCACCGTGATTCCCGTCAGATGTTCGAATGCCCTGACGACTTCAATCACTGAATGCCCACAGCCAGTGCCCAGATTCCAGATGTTCACGCCGCGCATTTTACGCAGAGCATCTAATGCTTTGATGTGCCCCAGGGCTAGATCCATCACGTGGATGTAGTCGCGCACTCCGGTGCCATCCGGAGTGTCATAGTCGCTGCCGTACACGGTCAAGGCTGGGCGCAAGCCGTTAGCGACCTGAAGCAGATAGGGCAGAAGGTTATTGGGCACGCAGGTGGGCGCCTCACCCAACAAACCGGACGAATGTGCACCGATCGGATTGAAATAGCGAAGGAGGCCGACCGACCAGCGTGCGTCGGAGCACGCTACGCTTTTCATTACATTTTCAGCCATCAGCTTGGACATACCGTACGGGTTGGTCGGTTGCCCCGTGGCACATGACTCCGAAACTGGCATGGTCGAGCAATCACCATAAACCGTCGCCGAAGAGCTGAACACCAGTGTGAAGACACCCGCCTGGGCCATTGCCTGACACAACGTAACGCTGCCGCCAACGTTGGTGTCGTAATAGCGCAACGGTTCACGCACGCTTTCGCCCACCGCCTTGAGCCCGGCGCAATGCACAACGGCGTCGATTGGATAGTCTCCCAATATCGAGTCGAGCAGCGTGCGGTTTCGCACATCGCCCCATATGAAGCCCGGCCGCCGACCGGCGAGCGCGGCGATGCGGTCTACCGCCGCACTCGCGCCGTTGCATAGGTTGTCAAGAATAAGCACGTCTTCGCCTTGGCCCATCCATTCCAGCGCTATGTGAGCGCCGATATAACCCGCACCGCCTGTGATCAATATCATCTGCCTACGCCTCGATCGGCCATCGCGCGGCGTCCGTGGCCTGCTCGGTGGGAATGGTCTTGGTTCTGTCAACGGCCGGTACGGCGGCGGGTGCAACCGGCATATTAAAGTTGAGGCGTCGCATGGTCATGGAGTTCAAGCGACAGGACCGGTGGCCAGGTGCTGTTTATCGGGTTTGCCCCACACTCAGTTGAACGGTTGAGTGCCAGCCGGTTTCAAACACTGCAAGAGGCATGCGGGTACGTGGACGGCAGTCAAGCGCTTGGGTCGCTTAGCGGAGAACCATAAGCTCGGGCCTTCAGCCAAGTCCGTTCACCAAAGGAAATTGACATGAGCATTGCCGAGCAGCCCGATCGGGCGGTCACCGATGAGCTTGATGTTTGCGTTGAATCTTTGCACCCGCTTCGCCCGATAATGCTTTGCCTTTCTCATTTACGCTGGGCTTTTGTATATCAGCGCCCTCAACACGTCATGTCACGCCTGGCAAACGACTATGACGTAATCTTTTTCGAAGAACCGACATTCGCCCCGGTCGACAGACCGCAATTGCAGGTCTCTACCCCTTCGGCGGGAATAGAAGTGGTCGTCCCGCTGATGCCCATGGGCATGGGGGAGCCGCAGGTCACAGAGTGGCAAAGATCATTGCTGGATCAGCTTCTCGCCGCGCGGTTTTCGGGGCCGCTCTTGTTGTGGTACTTCACACCCATGAGCCTCTCATTCACGGATCACTTACGTGCTCAGGTCATCGTTTTCGATTGCATGGATGAACTGTCAGCTTTCCAAGGCGCACCTGTTCATTTGGTGGAGATGGAGCGGCGACTGCTTGCGCGCTCCGATGTGGTCTTCACAGGCGGCTACAGTTTGTGGGAGGTCAAGCGCCGTCAACATAGCAATGCCTATCCGGTTCCAAGCAGCGTCGACCTCGCCCACTTTCTAGTGGCGAGGGATAGATTGCCTGAGCCAGCCGATCAGGCTCCGATTGCGCATCCGCGATTGGGCTTCTTTGGCGTCATCGATGAACGCTTCGATATTGAACTGGTTGGACGGATGGCCAGGTTGCGCCCCGAATGGCAAATTGTGCTGATCGGGCCTGTCGTCAAAATCGATCCGTCTACCTTGCCGCGTGCAGCGAACATTCATTATCTGGGAAGCAAGCAATACGCTGACTTACCGGCGTATTTATCAGGCTGGGACGTTGCGCTGATGCCTTTCGCCCTCAACGAATCGACACGTTTCATCAGCCCTACCAAAACGCCGGAATACCTGGCGGGGGGCTGCCCAGTGGTCTCGACGCCGATTCATGATGTCGTCAGCGGTTATGGGCAGGGCGGGGCAGTATTTATCGCCAGTGATCATGAAGCGTTCATCGCAGCCGTGGAGTCGGCGTTGAAGTTAAAGGGAACCCATGACTTCGTCACGCGTGCAGACGCCGCGCTCGAAGGCAAATCCTGGGACAAGACCTGCGCTTTCATGAAGGAGCAGATCGAATGCCTCAGGTAACCATTGAAGATGCAAAAGGAGGCCCGTCCTGCAGCCCTGGCTCACGGGCCTACGACTATCTGGTCGTGGGGGCTGGATTTGCTGGAAGCGTCATAGCGGAGCGCTTGGCCGCGGGCCTCGGGGCCACGGTTCTGTTACTCGACAGGCGTGAGCATATTGGCGGCAATGCCTATGATCATTACGATGCATCCGGCGTGCTCGTGCATCGTTACGGCCCGCACATTTTCCACACGAATGCGCAGAGGATCGTCGATTATCTTTCTGAGTTTACCCAGTGGCGCCATTATGAACACCGGGTCCTTGGGCAAGTAGACGGGCATCTCGTGCCGATTCCGATCAACCTCACCACGCTCAACACACTGTACGGGCTTTCGATGACCGCCCAACAAGCTGAGGTTTTTCTTGCGCAGCGTGCGGAACCTGTGGCGACTATCCGGACATCCGAAGATGTTGTGGTCAACCAGATCGGCCGGGAGTTATACGAAAAGTTTTTCCGAGGCTATACACGCAAGCAATGGGGGCTGGACCCTTCGGCGCTGGATAAGTCGGTCACCGCTCGTGTTCCGACGCGCACAGATACAGACGATCGATACTTCACCGATACTTTCCAGATGATGCCTCGCGATGGCTACACCAAAATGTTCGAGCGGATGCTAGCCGACTCGCATATCGATGTGCTTCTCAACACCGACTTTAAGGCCGTGCGCGGGGCGATCACCTACGATCACCTTATCTATTGTGGTCCCATTGACGAATACTTCGATTTTCAGTTCGGCCATTTGCCCTACCGTTCGCTGCGCTTCGAACATCGAACACTGGACCAGGCTCAGTATCAAACGGTCGCGGTGGTCAACTTCCCTGACCCGAACGTGCCGTATACACGGATTACCGAATACAAGCATCTGACCGGTCAATCGCATCCGTCCACAAGCATTACTCATGAATATCCTTGTGAGGAGGGGGATCCGTACTATCCCATCCCACGGGCGGAGAATGCCGAGCTGTACAGGCGCTACAAGGCTTTGGCCGATGCTCTTTCGAACGTGACGTTCCTCGGCCGCCTTGGCACCTATAAGTATTACAATATGGATCAGGTGGTCGGGCAAGCCCTTGCGCTCTACCAGCGCATCGAAGCGCAGGCCCAGGCGAAACGAGTTGAACCCCTGGTCGACGCCACATGGCAACCATAGACGCAAGCGCGGCGGAACCGCAGCCGCGTCCTGCCCTGTTTAACAGTCTCTTTATGGCGGGCTACGAGTGCTCCAGCCATCGACGCCGTGATGGCCAGCGCCTGGATTTGCTTGAGGGGACGGGACACGCGCGTTGGGCTGAAAAAGATTATCGACAACTGGCGGGGCTGGGTATCCGTTGCGCCCGTGATGGGCTGCGCTGGCATCTTATTGAAACTCGCGCAGGCCATTATCAGTGGAGCAGTTTCCTGCCGATGCTAAAGGCAGCTCAAGCACTGAATCTTCAGGTGATATGGGATCTTTGCCACTATGGACTGCCTGATGATGTGGATGTCTGGCGGCCATCGTTCGTTGACCGCTTCGCCCGATTCGCCAAGGCAGTGGCCAGGCTCATGAAGGAAGAGGGCATCAGCGTACCGTTTTACTCGCCCATTAATGAAATATCGTTCTGGAGTTGGGCTTCCGGCGAAGTTGGGTATTTCGCTCCCAGCGTTCATGGCCGCGGGCAAGAACTCAAGCATCAACTCGTGCGGGCGAGTATCGCCGCGATTGAAGCGATTCGTGACGAGGCGCCAGGGGCTCGTTTTGTTCAGTGCGACCCGTTGATCCACGTCCTGCCGAATTCGCGGCGCCCCGAAGACATCGAGAATGCCGAGCGCTATCGGCTTTCCCAGTTCGAAGCTTGGGATTTACTGAGCGGTCGCCAATGGCCCGGGCTTGGCGGGCACGAGAGCTACCTCGATATTTTGGGCGCCAATTTCTATCCGGATAATCAATGGTATTTCGATGGGCGAAGGATTTTACGCGGCGCTCCTGACTACCGCCCGTTTGCGGGGATGCTAAAGGAGCTGCACCAGCGCTATCAGCGCCCCATCTTGATTGCCGAGACCGGGGCGGAAGACCAAGATCGTGTGCCATGGCTGAATTACATCGTCGATCAGGTCCTGCTTGCCCGTGAGCGAGGCGTGCCAGTGGAGACGATCTGTTGGTATCCCTTCCTCGACTATCCCGGCTGGGACGACGGAAGATATTGCCCCACCGGCGTATTCGGCTATGCGGATGGCGAAGGCGAGCGGGCTTCCTTTCATCCGCTTTACATGCAACTCAAGGCAGTCCAGGCGAACCTTCGAATGGGGCAGGATAAAACGGCGGCACATTCACCGGGACGCGGGCCATGACGAACGCCCGGTTGCGGTACCAGCCGCTTCCTGTCACACCGATGGCTTTCCTATGGCGTTATGTCAGGGTGCGCCAATGGCAATTCATCACCATGCTATCGCTTGTTATAAGTGCCGCCGGTTGTGCGGTTGCGGTGCAATACGGCATGAAGCTGCTAGTGGACGCGATGGCAGCTGGCAACCAAAATGCCGCGAACATCTGGCTCCCGTTTGCGCTATTCATCGCGCTGATTGTTGTTGAGAACGTCTTCTGGCGGTTGGCTGGGTGGCTTGGATGTCGCACGGTGGTGGGGAGCTGCGCAGACCTTAGAATAGATTTATTCAACCACCTCACGGGTCACCCAATGCGTTACTTCAACCGGCACTTTGCCGGTTCGCTGGCTAATCGCGTGTCGTCGGCTGGTACGGCAGCTGGCGCCATTTATGGTGGGTTGGCGTGGAAGATCATACCGCCTTGTGTAGATTTTCTGGGCGCGGTTGTTGTGCTCTGCACCGTACGCTTATCGATGGCGTTTGCTTTGATCGTGTGCGTCGTCCTGGTGGCGGTGTTAATTACCCTGGTAGGTATCCGCGGCCGAACCCGGCATATAGACTTCGCCTCCCAGACCGCGCGCGTCGGCGGCGAAATTGTCGACCTTGTTTCCAACGTCTGGACCATCAAAGCGTTTTCCGGTCGTGACCGGGAACGAGCACGGCTTGAGAAAGAAATTGCGGTGGAGGCGCGGGCGCAGCGCCGTAGCTGGATTTATCTGGAGAAAGCGAGGGTTCTGCATGACGCCTGTCTTTCGACCATGGCCGGCGCGATGCTTGGCTGGGCCCTCATGCTCTGGCATGGGGGATCGGTCACTCCTGGAGATGTGGTGATGGTCAGCGCGTTGACTTTTCGCATCCTTCACGGCTCCCGCGATTTGGCACTGGCGCTAGTGGATACTTCGCAGCAACTGGGCGTCATCGCTGAAACACTCGCTATCATCGCGCAGCCACACGGGCTTAGCGATACTCACGAAGAATTGGCTCCGACGCGAGGGAGCATACGATTGGTCGACGTCTGTTATGACTACCCGGATGGAAGCCGTGTATTCCGACATCTGTTTCTGGCCATCGCAGCGGGCCAAAGTGTCGGTATCGTTGGGGCCTCTGGCTCAGGCAAGTCGACGCTGCTCGGATTGCTGCAGCGGTTGGACGACGTTCGAAGCGGGGCGATCTTAATCGATGATCGGGATATTCGCACGGTCAGCCAGGACAGCCTTCGCCGCCAAATTGGAGTCGTTCCCCAAGAACCCGCTTTGTTCAACAGAACTATCATGGAAAATATTGGTTATGGACAACCCCACGCGACTGAACTGCAAATCGTCGAAGCGGCCCGGCATGCCTATTGCGACGATTTTATCCGTGCGTTACCCAATGGTTACCATACTATGGTGGGTGAACGCGGAGTGATGCTCTCGGGAGGACAGCGCCAGCGGCTGGGCCTGGCCCGTGCTTTCTTGAAGGACGCGCCCATTCTGATCCTCGACGAGGCTACATCAGCGTTGGATTCTGATTCCGAGGCAATTATCCAACGGGCGTTGATGGACTTGATGCGGGGGAGGACGGTCTGTGCGGTTGCACATCGCCTATCGACAATTGCGCACTTCGAGAGGGTCCTGGTCCTTGATGGCGGCCAGGTAGTGCAGGATGGACCGCCTGATACGTTGCGTAGCATTCCAGGCCCTTTTCGTACCCTTTGGCAAATTCAGACGGCGGATTCACAAAACTGGACCCCGCAGCCAAAGGACAAATGAGCTCGGCTCGATTAAATATCTTTTTCCTGCTGATGGGAGGGTTGCCCTTTCGGCTCCCGTTGCTGACGCCTCGCCTTGCGTAGCAGTCGTGCGCGTGGCGCGGATGGACGTAGCGCATCATCGAGGGCCTGATGCAGAAGGCGCAGTTTGACCGCTGGCGCCGCCAGAAAATGCTTCAGAATCCGCCAAAGGTTCAGGCCTGAGCTCTTAGCTTGATTGTCGAACCTCTCAGGCCGTAACTTGGTCATTGTGTATGCCTGACGCCGTTAGCGTTGCCGACGGGTGCGGGAATGTTGCGCATTCCCGCACCCGGCAGCCTGATCAGATGACCTCAATTACCGCCGTGGCTGTTTTGGCCACCTTTTTTCCCCGCCTCGGAGGCTTTTTCGCGGTCATTGGCAAAATTGCCGCCGGAAGCTTGGCCGCCTTTCTTGCCTGCTTCAGAGGCTCGCTCAGGATCGTTGGCGAAATTACCTCCTGAGGCCTGGCCGCCTTTCTGGCCCGCTTCGGATGCACGTTCTGGATCGTTGGCAAAATTGCCCCCCGAAGCCTGGCCACCTTTTTTGCCAGCTTCCGATGCTTTTTCATGATCGTTCGCGAAGTTACCTGGATTGGAATTTCCGGAATTAGCCATTTCGATTTCCTCTCTAGTTAGCGAAGCCTTTATAGGCGACGCATTATGTTCGAGCAGGCTCGCCTCGGAAAAGTCCCAAGCAATTCCGTAAACGACGACGAATGGCAAGTACGCTTGCTGCTCTTGTACATTCCGGGATGAGCTGTAGAAGTTTGGTATGGCTTCAACTTCTAGCTATATAGTTATTACCGACCCAGCGCAGCGCTCTATGGATCACCCGCGCAAGCGTAGTGCGGGATCCGCAGGGCTGTTATCGCCCGCCTTTCCGGGCGCAACTCGTATTCAACGCCGCAAATTAATGAGCACCCTGAACTTTGCGTGCAAATAATATTGGCGGTCAAGATTTTAATCATGGGTAGGCAAGGCACTCACGCATGGGACGCAACAGTTTATTGGTATTAACAAGTCTGTCCGCGCAGTAGTGCCGAGCCCTTCGCACGTCAATTCGCTTATAGAACCCAGTCGACCATCATGGAACGACCTTCGCAAGAACAATATCTGGCGGTGAGGACGCGCCTTAGCTATGTACGCACCAGGATACCCAAGATGGGGAGACGCGCAATTCTTCTATCTGGTCCACCATGCCGGTCTCTAGCGCCTCTTCGGGGCTCAGGATACGTGGAGCGGCCTGCAGGTATTTAGCGATCTGAAGCGGCTGGTCAGCGCCCTGGGTGCGTTCGTCGACGATACGTGCGTAGGCGGCAAGGTCGTAATCCAGGCTCATCGCGTACTCGCTCATACGCGTATGGTCGATGGAGCCATGGACGTTCCAATGGAAGGGGTGAAAAAGGAATTTACTGTGGCGGCAAGCGGTGCGCCGTACGCCTGCGAGGAAAACTATGTTGCCCATCGACTCGACGGTGCCTAAGTTATGGGTATGCACAGGAATAGGCAGCGACATCAGAAAGTTATACATCGCGAAGCCATAGCTGCATTCGCCGCCCATGGTGGCGAGGGTAACTATCAGCTGCGAGGCGTCCTGCTGAACAGCCTTGGAGCAGGTTTCGATCAGCGCCCCACAGGTAGCGGAATTGATCGGGCCAGTAAAATGGATGATGTGAGTCGTCATGAGGGCCACCTTCAGATTAAGTGCTGGCGGCGCAGGGCTGCCGATTCTATTGTTTTATCGGCGACTGCTTTTGTTGCTTTATTCCATTCGTCGGAGCTCAGTGCTGCCTGGCGGCGTCCTCGCGTTCCATCCGTTCCCGCACCCCACCAGATACGCCTGTACCCGACTCCATTGGGTTAAACAGCGACCCATCGCTTTGGGGGGCCGGTGGCGCTTGCTTCATCTGATATTCATCCGCAACGTTGGCCGAGAAGCGTTCTGTGATATCAGGGGCGAGGCGATGAGACCATACGGCGCTTTGTGCTTTCCAACCCACAGCAATTTCTTCGTGGGGGTACAACGCAGCCCTTACAATTGCATTAACCACTTTGTACGCGTCATCCATGCTAGCCATGCGTGTGGTATGCCCGCTGTAGTTGGCAGCGTGTTCCCACCAAGGCGTGTCCACCGCCCAAGGCATGATGGTGGATACGAAAATAGTGTCCGAACCACTCAATCGAATTTCTTCATTAAGTGTACGACCCAGGCTCAGCACGGCGGCTTTCGAGGCTGCGTAGCTGCTCTGGTAGGCAAGCGGCACCTCGCTGTCGACGGAACCCACATTGATCAGGGAGCCATGACCCTGCTTTCGGAACTGCTTCATGGCGACATAGCTGCCATTGACTACGCCCTTGAGCGTGACG
>Ga0308164_10000562_pt1 | contig 57945 bp, 48 predicted proteins | sample PhyTR2_FD_201031 | JGI IMG/M metagenome (GOLD analysis project Ga0308164, IMG submission 201031) | Phyllosphere microbial communities from UC Gill Tract Community Farm, Albany, California, United States - DLSLT.R2 | ecosystem: Host-associated > Plants > Phyllosphere > Unclassified | place: USA... | reverse complement strand
CGACCGATATCGCCGCACGCGGCCTGGATATCGATCAGTTGCCGCATGTCGTCAACTTCGAGCTGCCCAACGTCGACGAAGACTACGTTCACCGTATCGGTCGTACCGGCCGTGCCGGTCGCTCCGGCGAAGCCATTTCGCTGGTTGCGCCGGACGAAGAGAAGCTGCTCAAAAGCATCGAGCGCATGACCAAGCAGAAGATCGCCGACGGCGACCTGATGGGCTTCGACATCACTGCAGTCGAGGCTGAGAAGCCTGAAGTGCGTGAGCGTCCGGATGTTCGCAACTCGCGTGGCGCACGTCCTGCACGTGGCGATGGCGACAAGAACAACGGTGGTCGTCGCGACAAGGGCAAGGATAAAGGCAAGGAAAAACCTGCTGCTGCCTCCGCCACCGGCGAACGCCCTGCAAGGCAGCCACGCGAAAAAAAACCTCGTGAGGGCACGCCTCGCAGCGAACAGCGTGCATCGCAACCCGCCACACCGCGTCCGGCAGCCGATCGTGCCCCTGACGAGTTCCGTGACGATGAAGTAGACAACTTTGGCAACCGTGCTGACTACGTCAGTCCTTATCAGGGCAAAGGCCAGAACCGTGGTCGTCGCCCTGCTGCAGCGCCTGGCGCAGCCGCACCGGCCGCTGGCGGCGCTGCTCGCCCGGCCAATCCGGGTCGCCCTGCCGGTGGCGCTCGCAACGGCTCGGGCAGTGGCGCGCCAAAGCGCAACGGCTCGGGTTCATCGGCACCCCGCTCGCGTGATGGTCAGCCACGTGGCCGTCGCCCGGCACGTGAAGAGCAACCCTTGCCACGTGAAGGTCAGGAGCCAGTCGCACGCGCACCCCGCGACGGCCAGCCTCAGCCGAAGATCGTGCACAAGGAATCCAAGATCGACCGCTTCCCTTCTGCCGAGCAACTGGACCAGTTGCCAAGCCGTCCACGCGGTGAAAAACCGGCCCTGCTGACCCGCAATCGCGACAGCTGACAGCCACGCAACACTAAAAACGCCCCGACTTGCTCGGGGCGTTTTTGTTTGTTGTATCGATGATCGTCGTGCGAAATGATCGCTCCCGCACTCTGCGTATACGTAAATCTGTTTTTGATTCTGGCCGAAGGCCGTAGGAGCGACCGGGGCGGCGATCCGCATTGTTCGCGAAGGCTTCAGCTCAGACGATGCATTTTCGGTGAATATACAGGCCCTTTCGCGAACAAGCGAAGCGTCGCCCGGTCCGCTCCCACGCCCTGCGGGCAGAAACCTGAAAGCGCCGTCCTCCGAGCTTTTCAGGGCTTGTATATGAAGATAAGCGCTCCGCGCAGTAGCGCAGCCTTGGACGCTCCGCGTTCGATCCTGGGCAGCACCAACAAAAACGCCGACCCAAGGGTCGGCGTTCTGTCGATCAAGCGTGCAATTACTTCTTCTGTACGCCTTCGAAGCTGATGTCCAGATCCAGCGTCTGCGACGTCGGGCCTGGGCCTTTGATGCCGAAGTCGTTCAGGTTCAGCGTCGAAGTACCGTTGAAGCCGGCACGGTAGCCGCCCCATGGATCCTTGCCTTCGCCGTTGAAGGTTGCCTTGATGACGATTGGCTTGGTCACGCCGTGCAGGGTCAGGTCGCCAGTGACGTCAGCCGTTTTCTCGCCAGTCGATTTGACTGCGGTGGAAACGAATTTGGCCTCAGGGTATTTGGCAACGTCCAGGAAGTCTTTGCTGGAGATGTGTTTGTCGCGCTCAGCGTGGTTGGTGAACAGGCTGGCGGTTTTCAGATCGACGTTGATTTTACTGGCTTCAGGCTTGGCAGCATCGAAGCTGAACGTGCCGTCCCAGTCCTTGAAGGTACCGTGGATGAAGCTATAACCCAGGTGGCTGATCTTGAAGTCAACGAATGCGTGTTGACCTTCCTTGTCGATAACGTAGTCGGCAGCCATGGCCTGGCCAGCAGACAACAATGCGGTACCCAGAGCCAGAGCGGCGAGAGACTTCTTCAACATGCGTTTATTCCCGTTTTGGTTGAACAATCAATTACGACCCAGCATACGCTTGAGGGTCACATCGCGATCGATGAAGTGGTGTTTCAATGCAGCAAGACCATGGAGCCCCGCGAATATCACGATGACCCAGGCCAGATACAGGTGAATCCAGCCAGCCGTTTCTGCCTGATCAGGAAGGCCCGAAACCAGCGCGGGCACATCGAACAGGCCGAATATCGGAATCCCCACGCCATCGGCGGTGGAAATGAGATACCCGGCGAACATCACGGCAAACAGTGCGACGTACAAAAACAGATGGCCGAATGCGGCACCGATGCGCGTCAACTTACTGTAGCTGGTCAACGGCGGCGGTGGCGGACTGAGCAGACGCCAGACCACGCGGATCAACATGACCGCAAACAACGTGATGCCGATGCTCTTGTGCAGATCAGGACCCGCCTTGCGCCACGTATCGTAGTAATCCAGCCCAACCATCCACAGCCCCAGCGCAAACATTCCAAACACGACAGCTGCCACACCCCAGTGCAGCACTATGCTGACCAGACCGTAGCGAGAGGATGAATTACGTAGCTGCATTACCAGTACCTTGTCAGAAGTGTTACCAGACTAGCTTTTTATCTATCGAATGAAAGCGCAAAATTTCGCTCGGACGCATCGAACAATACGATAGGTCTGGTGGGCAGTTCGTACCTCGATTCTGTTGCTTCCCTCAACACCTGAACCTCTGTTCAGCGGTGTCAGGCTGTCCGCGCTGCAGCAGCATCCCGATAATTTGCCGTCAGTAACACTTTGCAATGACCATCGGCCTTTCGATACCGATGAACGGCACGATCAGGCCCGACAAGGGCTACCCACAGGGATAGAACGAATCGAGCGCGCATAAAAAAAGGGATGCGGTATGAACCGCATCCCTTTCAGTCAGCCATCGGACGGTCAGTTATTGGCGTCTGCAGGCGCTGCTTCAGCAGGGGCCTTGGCTGGCGCCGGTTTGCTCTGAGCCTTTTTCGCGGCCTCTTTTTTGGCCGCTTCCTTCTTCGCAGCCTCTTTTTTAGCCGCTTCTTTCCTGGCCGCTTCCTTGCTTTGCACTTTCTTCGCAGGCTCAGCCTTGGTCGCTGGTTTCTTCGCTGGCTCGGCTTTTACCGGCGGTTTGGCAGGTTGGACAACCGGCGCAACCACGGGTGCCGGAGGGGCAGCCGGTGCAGGCGCTGGAGCAGGCTCTACAGCTTTCTCTACCGGAGCAGGTGCCGGGGCCGGTTCTTCACCGCCACCGAACATGCGCGAGAAGAAGCCTGGTTTGTCAGCCTGCGGCTTGGCAGGTTCAGCCGGTTTGTCGGAGGAACCGCCGAACAGGTTGCTGAAGAAATTGCCATCGGACTTCTGCGAAGCAGGGGCCGGTGCTTTCGGCGGTGCAACCTTGACCGGCTCGAACGACTTGCCAGCGGCCAGATCCTGCACCTGACCGGCTGCACGCTGACCGCTGCGCAGGGCGCCTTCCAGAGTGCCGGGGTACAAGGTGTCGGTGTGCTCGCCAGCAAAGGCTACGCGCAGGATCGGCCGTTCCCACAAGCGCCAGTATTTGCTGATCTGGCCGGGACCGAACGCCAGGTAAGAACCGCCGGTGGAAGGATCGACGCTGTAACGGCGGATTTCATAGCCGGTGTAGGCGCCGCGTGCCTCAGGGTAGAACGCATGCAGACGGATCAGCACCTGATCGACCATCTGCTTGTCACCGAAGGCCTGCATGATGCGTGCGTTGTCGCCAGACAGGTTGATCACCACGTTGGCGCCACCTTTAAGCGCCGGCTCTACCCACAACATGCCCAGACCGGTGTTACTGAACACTTCACCGGACATGCGCGCCTTGCTGTCCCAGACCGGAGTCTTGAACTTGAGCATGATCTGGTCGCGCCAGCCGTAGTTGGTACTCTTGATCGCGCCCATGTGCTGCGCGTCCAGTGCAGGCGTCATCTGGATCTTGCCCAGCGAACGCAACGGCACGGCCATCACTACATAGTCTGCTGTATAGCTGGTGGCGCCAGCCTTGACCGTGACCTTGTCCTTCTCTTGAATGACTGCCGTCACCGGCGAGTTGGTCTTGACGGTCTTGAGTTGCTTGACGAACGCCTGGGTCAGCACCGCACTGCCACCGGGCAGGCGCGCAGCACGCAAGTCACGCTCGTCGACCGAGCGATAAACCCGCGATTGCTGGGCGAGGTACAGCAGCGACAGACGCGAAGGCTCGTCGTAGCGGGTACGGATCTGCTGATTGATTAACTGACGCGCAGTGACAGGCAGGTTCAGGCGGTCCAGCCAGTTGGCAACGTTGATCTGGTCGAGCGCAAACAGCGTGCTGTTGGACGCCGGGTTTTCCGGGTCGTCAACTGAACGCGCGAGGTTATCCAGCGTATCGTTGTAACGCTTGATGGCTTCGGCGGTCGCCGGCTGCTTGACGGCCAGGTCAGCCTGGGTGAAGTACACACCGTCGATCAGGTAACTGGGCGTGCGCACAAATTCAGGCGCGGGCACGGTAGACAGCTTGAAGCTGTCCAGATAGCGGTTCAGCACAGGCTGAGCCTTGGTGTTGCCGATCCACTCGCTGGTCGCCAGACCGGAGCGGCCACCCAGGCTCGGCTTGGCTTCCAGCACCGTCACCTGCCAGCCTTTGGCCTGCAGTTCATAGGCGGCAGTCAAACCTGCCAGACCACCACCGACGACAATGGCGGTTCGTTGTTTTTCATCGGCGAGCGTCGAAACGCTGACCAACCCTGCCACTATCAGCGCACAGGCGCGCAGCCAACCAGAAAGCATTCGGCGAACTCCAGAAAACATAGGGAAGATAGGGCAAGTCAGCCCGACACATCGACTCGCTGCGCAGGATACGCGAGCCATCAAATAGCCGCCAGCAATGTCCATCGACCGTTAAAACTGCATCAAAGGTTGTTCCGCAGGCGGGCATTGCATAGGCTTGCGCGATTGTTCGTCCTCGCATCAGGCGAGTCGCTACCCGGAGATTGAAAATGGGCCTCAATGACCAGTGGATGCAGCGTGACCTGAAGGTCCTGTGGCACCCCTGCACCCAGATGAAAGACCACGAAAATCTGCCGTTGATACCGATCAAGCGTGGTGAAGGCGTATGGCTTGAAGACTTCGAGGGCAAGCGTTATCTGGACGCTGTCAGCTCCTGGTGGGTCAACGTTTTCGGACACGCCAACCCGCGCATCAATCAGCGCATCAAAGACCAGGTCGACCAGCTGGAGCACGTTATCCTCGCCGGTTTCAGCCATCAGCCGGTGATCGAGCTGTCCGAACGGCTGGTCAAACTCACGCCTGAAGGCCTGACCCGCTGCTTCTACGCTGATAACGGCTCTTCGTGCATCGAAGTTGCACTGAAAATGAGCTTTCACTACTGGCTCAATCGCGGCCAGCCGGACAAGAAACGCTTCGTCACCCTGACCAACAGCTACCACGGCGAGACCATGGCGGCGATGTCGGTCGGTGACGTGCCGCTGTTCACCGAAACCTACAAGGCGCTGCTGCTCGACACCATCAAGGTGCCGAGCCCCGATTGCTACCACCGCCCGGACGGCATGAGCTGGGAAGAGCATTCGCGCAACATGTTCGTCGCCATGGAGCACACCCTCGCCGAACACCACGCCAGCGTTGCGGCAGTGATCGTCGAACCGCTCATCCAGGGTGCAGGCGGCATGCGCATGTATCACCCGATCTACCTCAAGCTGCTGCGCGACGCCTGCGACCGCTATGGCGTGCACTTGATCCACGATGAAATCGCTGTCGGTTTCGGCCGTACCGGGACCATGTTCGCCTGCGAACAGGCCGGCATTCGTCCGGACTTCCTGTGCCTGTCCAAAGCGTTGACCGGTGGCTACCTGCCGCTGGCCGCCTGCCTGACCACCGATGATGTGTACGACGCGTTCTACGACGACTACCCGACCCTGCGTGCGTTTCTGCACTCGCACAGCTACACCGGCAACCCGCTGGCCTGTGCGGCGGCGCTGGCGACCCTGGATATCTTCGAGCAGGACAACGTCATCGAAAACAACAAGGCTTTGGCGCAACGCATGGCGACGGCCACTGCGCATCTGGTCGATCACCCGCACGTCGCGGAAGTGCGTCAGACCGGCATGGCCATCGCCATCGAAATGGTTCAGGACAAGGCCACCAAGACCGCCTACCCGTGGCAGGAACGCCGCGGCATGAAAGTCTTCCAGCACGCACTGGAGCGTGGCGCACTGCTGCGGCCACTGGGCAGTGTGGTGTATTTCCTGCCGCCGTATGTGATCACCCCGGAGCAGATCGACTTCCTCGCCGAGGTGGCCAGCGAAGGTATTGATATCGCGACACGCAGCAGTGTCAGTGTTGCCGTGCGCGAGAACTTTCATCCGGATTTCAGGGATCCGGGTTAAGGCTGGAAATTGCGGCGTCATGACTGACGCCTTCGCGGACAAGTCCGCTCCTACAGGGGCCTGGCTGCACATGCGGGAGCGAGCCGGGTGACGGCGTCATCACAAAACGAACACTGGAACCGAGACACACCATGAGACTGTCCCGCTTTTTTACTGAAACGCCGCTGAGTCTGGGCGAGCATGAACTGCCTGAGGCCCAGGCGCATTACATCAGCCGCGTGCTGCGCATGACCGAAGGTGACGCGCTGCAACTGTTCGACGGGTCGGGTCAGGAGTTTCGCGGCACCTTGCTGGAAGTCGGCAAGAAGCGCGTGCATGTGCAGCTCACTGAAAGCTTCGCGGGCCAGGTAGAGTCAGGCCTGCGCATTCATCTCGGTCAAGGCCTGTCGCGGGGCGAGCGGATGGACTGGGCCATTCAAAAGGCCACCGAGCTGGGCGTCAGCGAAATCACGCCGATTGTCAGCGAACGCTGCGAGGTGCGCCTGAAAGACGAACGCGCCGAGAAGCGTCAGGCGCACTGGCAGCAGATCGCGATCAGCGCCTGCGAGCAATGTGGCCGCTCCGTGGTGCCGGTTATTCATGCGCCGATGTCGCTGGCCGAGTGGATCAAGCACACCGAGGCCGACCTGAAACTGGTCCTGCACCCGGTGGCCGAACCCCTGACCAGCCATGACAAGCCCGCCAGCCTGGCCTTTCTGATTGGTCCGGAAGGCGGTCTGAACGATGCGGAAGTCGCCCAGGCGCAAGACGCCGGCTTCCACGCCGCGCGCCTCGGCCCGCGCGTGCTGCGCACTGAAACCGCTCCCGTTGTCGCGCTCAGCGTGGCGCAGCAGTTGTGGGGCGATTTCTGATCGCTGATGATGGTCCCCACGCTCATGCGCTCATCGTTATACACAAGTCCTGATGGGCTTCTGCCCGGAGGGCGTAGGAGCGAACTTGTTCGCGAAGACAGTAGTTCAGGCGATGCATTTTCGACGAATATACTGGCCCTTTCGCGAACAATGCGGATCGTCGCCCCGGTCGCTCCTACGGCTTCGGCCAGAATCAGAAGCAGACTTACGTATAACGCAGAACGCTGGAGCGTGGTAACGGGTGTCAGGTCCCGACCGCCCCTCCTCACAGCACATAAAAACAAATCGCCACGAAGTGCATCAAACTGCCGCCGATGACGAACAGGTGCCAGATACCGTGAAAGTGGCGGATCTGGTCGTAGGCGAAGAACAGGATGCCGACGGTGTACAGCACGCCGCCTCCGGCCAGCCAGATGAAACCCGATACACCGAGCGCAGCCAGCAGTGGCTTGACGGCCACCAGCACGATCCATCCCATCACCGCGTAGATCACGATGGACATGATGCGCGCTTCGGAGCGCGGTTTTATCTCTTGCAGGATGCCGATCAGCGCCAGCCCCCAGACAATTCCGAACAGGGTCCAGCCCCACGCGCCGCGTAATGTCACCAGACAAAACGGGGTGTAGCTGCCGGCAATCATCAGGTAGATCGAAAAATGATCGACCTTCTGCATGATCGATTTCGAGCGTCCCTTGACGCTGTGGTAGACCGTCGAGACGCTGTACAGCGTCACCAGACACACACCATAAATGGCTATGCTGACCACTTTCCAGACATCACCATGCAGACACGCCATGACCAATAACCAGATCGCACCGACGGCCGCCAGTACGGCGCCAACCAGGTGCGACCAGGCGTTGAATTTTTCTCCGTAGTACATCCGCTCAATACCTCTCTTAATGGCGAAAACACTGGAAACAGAGACTCCGGCTTATTGAAACAAACCGCAACACCTGTGTCAGTGACGGATATTTTAAGCAGCTATCGACGCATGAGTTGTGCACAATCAGCGCACCTCAACCATAAGCGCCACGACATGCAGATCGATGACGAACTGACGCTCAAGAAACTGGAAATATTCCTGGCCTTCATGCGCACCGGCAATCTGGCGCGGGCGGCGGAAGAGTTGCAGACCAGTAACGTCAGCGTACACCGCGCCATTCACTCGCTGGAAAGCGCGCTGCGTTGCCCGTTGTTCAAACATGAGGGACGCAACCTGACGCCGCTCGAAAGCGCGTATGTGCTGGAAGAACGTGCACAGAAACTGGTCCAGGATGTGCTCGCCACGGTAGAGCTGACCCGTCAGGCGGCAGGCTTCTCAGCAGCGCGGTTTCGCCTGGGGGCGTTGTATTCGCTGACGGTCAAGACGGTGCCGCAGTTGATCATGGGCCTGAAGATCCGCCGCAGCGAGCTGAATATCGACCTGATTCTGGGCTCGAACATGGACCTGCTCTACAAGCTCAAGAACATGGAAGTCGATGCGATGCTGGTGTCGCTGGATGAAAGCACCCATGACCCGGACTGCGAGCATCTGGCGCTGTTTTCCGATGACATCTTTCTCGCCGTCCCCACCGACTCACCGTTCGCCGAACACCCTGAAGTGGACCTGGGCGACCTGCGCGAAGCGACGTTCATCACCCTGACCCAAGGCTTCGCCACGCACCGCGACGGGATCCGGGTGTTCCAGCAGGCCGGTTTCGAGCCCAAGGTGGCGATGCAGGTCAATGACATCTTCACCCTGCTGAGCATGGTCAGCTCCGGCGTCGGCTACGCACTGCTGCCGGGGAGAATCGCCGCGGTCTATGAGAACCGCGTGCGCCTGATCCCGTTGCAGAGCCGCTACCGGATGCAGCAACACATCGGCATTGTTTTTCTCAAGTCCAAACAGCGCGATCCCAACCTGCTCGCGCTGTTGGCCGAGTGCCGGATGTACACCAACCGGCTGCTGGAACAGACGACCTGACCTAGGCGACGATGGCGCGCACGATGAAGTACAGCACCGATGGCCCGAGCAGACAGCCCAGACCGGTGTGGAACGTAGCGGTCAGCGCGCCATAGGGCACCAGACGCCGGTCGGTTGCCGCCAGCCCTGCGGTAACGCCACTGACAGTACCCGCCAGACCACCGAAAACCATCGCCGAGCGCGGATTGTCCAGCCCCATCCAGCGCGCCGCCATGGGCGTGCCGACCATCACCAGAATTGCCTTGATCAGGCCGGTGGCAATCGACAGCGCCATCACATCGGAGGTGGCGCCCAGCGCAGCACCGGTCACCGGGCCGACAATGTAGGTCACCGCCCCGGCACCGATGGTAGTCATGCTTATCGCGTCCCGATAACCGAATACCCAGGCAATGCTCGCGCCGACGATAAACGGCAGAATCGTGCCCAACAGCAAGGCAATCACACCGATCAGTCCGGCCTTGCGCGCTTCGGTGGCCTGCACTTCGAAAGCAGTGGCAACGATGGCAAAGTCACGCAGCATCGCCCCGCCCATCAGGCCTATGCCCGAGAACAGCGTGATATCCGCCAGCCCTTTCTGGCCGCCGGTCAAGGTGCCGCCGACCCAGGCCAGAATCAGCCCGATGACAATCGCAATGGCCGAACCATGCACCCGGCCAAACGTCAGGCGTCTGGAAAGCACCACCGAGACCCACATGATGATGCCGACGAAAGCGAAAGCGGTGATCAGGCCGTTGTGTTCAAGTCCCTTCTCGATGAGGTCCCACATATCAGCGACCTCCGGCCGGGGCGATTTCAGGCGTCAGCAGCGGCTCTTCCTTGGGTAACGGCTCACCGCGATTGGTGCGGCTGATCACTGCGATGGTGCAGGCACACAGCACCACCGAACCCACAGCGGCCAGTACCGCCACCGGCCCGCCCTTGAGCGCGGTGACAACGTTTTGTTGTGCGGCCATCGCCACGACGACCGGAATGTATAGCGCGCCCCAGAAACCCACGCCCATTTCGCAGTCCTTGGTCATACCGCCGTGTTTCTGCATCCACAGACGTGCGCAGATCAACAGGATCATGGCGATCCCGACCCCGCCCACATTGGATTTCACGCCCAGCAGAACGCCGAGCATGTCGCCGAGAATCACGCCCGCAAGCGTGCAGATGGCCAGTAGTGCAACACCGTAGATAATCATTGTTGTTATTCCTCTGTTTGCATTGCTGAAGTTGTTGTTTTTGTCCTTCGTAGCAGCTGCACGGCGGCTCTATGGAGTGCGGCGACCCTCCTCGTGCGACAGCGCGACCAGGCTGTCCAGACGCGCAGCCTGAAAAGCCAGCGCCGTGCCTTGCTGGAATACCTTGCGCGCCAGCCCGGTCAGCACACTGCCGGGCGGCAATTCGATGTGCAGGCGCACGCCTCGCTCCCAGGCGGTTTCCACGGTGCTGCGCCAGTCGATGACCCGGCACATGTTGAACGCCAGGTCGTCACGCAGCTTCTCGGCATTCAACACAGGTCGCGCCGTGCTGCCGCTGAGGTAACGTATCGCGGGTGCCTGCAGCGCAACGCTCGAAAAGGCCTCGGCCAGTTGCTGCGCGGGAGCGTCCAGCAAGGCGCAATGTGACGGCACGCTGACCGCAAGACGCTTGACCGCTGCCGCGCCGGCGGCCTTGGCCAGTTGACCGACCTGCTGCATCGCCTCGGCACTGCCGGAGACCACCATCTGGTTGTCGGCGTTGATGTTGGCGAGAAATACCGGCGTCTTCGCGCTGTGTACCTGCGCGATCAGCGCTTCTAGCTGCGTCTGGTCCAGACCGATGAGCGCGGTCATGCCGTAACCCTGCGGCCAGGCGCTTTGCATCAGCTCGCCACGCAGCGCGACCAGGCGCACGGCGTCGTCAAAGGCCAGCGCGCCTGAAATCACCGCTGCCGGATAAGCGCCAATGGACAGCCCTGCCAGGTAGTCCGGCACGCAATCACGCGCCTGCAGCACGCGCGCGCATGCGACGCCAGCGATCAGCAGGCAAAGCTGAACGGCACGGGTGGCTTGCAGTGCCTCGGCGGTGTCCAGCGCAAGCACGTCTTCGCCCAGCGCATCGGCGGCTTCCTGCAGGCAGTCGCGCACCGCAGCCTCGTCCGGTAACTGATGCAGCATGCCGGCCTGTTGCGCGCCCTGGCCGGGAAATACCCACAGGCTGCTCATGCGCACACCTGACCCAGGTGCCAAGGGTCTGCAACCAGCCGCGCGCCGGTGGCGGTCTTGAGCAGCACGCGCCCCGTTGGCCGTGCCCACTCACGCAGCGCCACGGCACCCTGCTCGAGTTGCAACTGGACGTCGACCCGACAGACCGAGGTTTCCAGCGCCTCGACCAGCTCGGCGGCACAGCGGCGATTCAGGCGCCCAGGGGTGCGCAGAATCAGATCCAGATCGCTGTCCTGATGCAATGCTGCAATACCGCTGGCCAGCTCGAATCCGGCACTGCCGCCGACGCCCCAGTCCAGCTCCAGCGCCTCCATGACTGGACGGATCTGGCGCAAAGCATGCAACGCCGGCCAATGCTGATGGCGCTCGGTCGGGGCGTCGATCAACTGCTCGGGCATGACCCTTCGGCAGACATCGGCCAATGGCATGCTCGCGGCATAGCGCTGCTCCCGACCACGACCGCGCAAGCCCACGGCCACCTGACCGACGGGCATTGCCTGACGCCGGACCACCACCGGGTGCCCTGCAAGCACGGCGTCGACCGCCCATTTGGGCGCATCATCCGGCAACGCAGTCAGCGGCATGCCCCACAACAAATCATGGGGCCGCACTGCGCCAGTGTTGCTGATCACCATTGCGCGCGCAGCAACTGGCGCACATTGGTCGACGCCGCACGGTTGCTCGCGCCCAGGCGGCTGCTCAGATCGACGCCACGGGCCTGCACGTCCTTGATCGCCCTGCTCAGCACATCGAGCACCTGGGTGAGATCATCCGCAGCGGGCTGTTCGATCTGGCTGACCGCCAGGGTTTCCCAGAGCAGACCGAGACTGGCGTAGCTGTCGATGTCGTAAGCCATCGGCGGGATGCTGGCGGCGAGCTTTTCCAGATCCTCGACGCTGCGCAGGGTTACGCGGGCTGCCGAGGCTTTGCCCATCGCATGCACCATCACGCCGGGATCACGCAGCGCGATCAATCGATTGGCTTGATAGCCGTGGGCCAGGAATGCGCCGGACATCGCTTTGCCGACCAGCAGGCCGATCACCGGGTGCCCGGCCAGACGTGCTCGCGCGTAACTGTCCACGGCACCGGCCAATGCCTGATGGATACCGAGCGCTTCCTCGCGACGCCCGTAGGCCTGGCTCGGTACGTCAACGATGGCAATCAGCGCGCGCTTTGCGGCGCGGTCACGATCCTGCTCGATGGCCTCGTCCACCGCCTTGGCCAGGCCCCAGCCTTCCAGCAGACCGACTTCACCCTGACGCGCCCGGGGAAAGCGGTTGTCGGTATCGGCAATCACCGCAACGAAACGCACCGCCTGCTCGCCGAGAAAACCGTCGGCTACCTTGAGTGAGGCAGGCAGACCAGCAACTTCACGGGCGCCTGCACTCAAGGCGTTGAACCAGTTCAAACCCCGCTGTGAAAGACTCATGACCGGGCTCCTTGGTAGAGGGTGCGCACACTTTGCGGATCGATTTGCGGCTCAGTGTCGAGGCTGGCCAGGCGTTGCAGGAACAGTGGGTACTGACTGCTGCGATGCGTGTCGGGCATACCCTGCTTTAGCCAGTCGCTGATCTGCTGGCGGACATCGGCGACATCATCGGCAGCAAAACCATCTACCAGAGCGCTGGCAAAGCGTTGCTCGCCACCGGTAAGGCTCCAGATGAACGGACGGTCGCGGGAGTCGTATTCTTCGATGCCGGCTTCCTGCTCGATCACCTGCGGACCGTTCAGGCCCAGACGCGCTTCCTGAGTCACCAGCAGGTAACTGCAAAGCCCTGCGGCGATGGACATCCCGCCAAAGCAGCCGACGCTGCCGGCCACCACGCCAATCACTGGCTGGTACTGACGCAGGTCGACTATCGCGGCATGAATCTCGGCAATCGCCGCCAGGCCCAGATTGGCTTCCTGCAAACGCACGCCACCGGTTTCCAGCAGCACGATCGCGGCGGTGGGAATGCCGTTGCGGTTGTCTTCGGCGGCCAGCTCCAGCGCGCCGGCCATCTTTGCGCCGCCGACTTCGCCCATGCTGCCGCCCTGAAAAGAACCTTCGATGGCGGCGATAACCACTGGCCGACCATCGACAGTGCCTTTGGCGACCACCACGCCATCATCCGCCTGAGGCACCACGCCCTGCATGGCCAGCCATGGCGACATGACCCGATCGAACGGACCGAGCAATTCGCGGAAGCTGCCAGCATCCAGCAAGGCGCGGGCGCGCGCTCGGGCACCCAGCTCGATGAAACTGTGCTGATTCAGCAAACGTGCGTTATCAGTCATGACCGATCTCCTCGAAGCCTTGCTCCAGGCGCAAACGCACGACGCCGGGCGTCGCGCCGAAGTCATTAATATCGATGCTCAGCGCTGGCGGGGTCTGACCCTCGAACATGCGCTCGAACAGGTGTTGCCAGCGCAACGAGGCGCCGTTGACCGACGTCACCACCTGAATCGCCAAGGTGCCCGGTTTACCGGGTTCCAACAGCACCTCAAGATCACCGGAGCCCACCACACCCACCAGCGCACGGCCCTTGGGCGGCTGTCCGGCAGGAAATTCAAAAGACAGGGTTTCCATTTCAGACACTCCTCGAAACAGGGCCGAGCGCAGGCTCAAGGCCATCGATGAACAGGCAGGCAGCCAGCAGATCCGCCGCGCCACCGGGCGAAGCATTGAGGGCCAGCAGGTGCTGGTCCAGCGCGTTCAGTGCGCGGCGGCCCGCCAGACTGGCGCTGCCTCCGGCGTCCAGCACGCGCTGTGCTCCGTGCTGCATGGCGTTCAGCCCTTCGATGCCGGCGCGATGCAGCACGCAGGTGTCGTCCAGCGTAGTCATGATTGCCAGCAGCGCGTCCAGCCGGGCGTTCTGCTCGCCGCTGCCTGCCGCACGGCTGCGTTGCAGTTGCGGCAAGGCGAACAGCCTGACCGCCGGGAAACCTTGCTGTGCCTGCTCTCTGGCGCCCATGACACCGTAACGACGAACCACCTGATCACCGTGGCTGTTTTGCCTGAGCACCTGGCGGTCCTTGATCTGGGCCAACGCAGCAGCGCGCGCGCAAATGGCCTCGGGCGCGTATTCCTGAGGATCTAGCGCGGCAGCGGTTACCAGCAGGCCCAACGCCCAGATCGCGCCGCGATGCGTATTCACCCCACTGGTGGTGCGCAGCATCGTCGCTTCGCCTTCACGGCCAAGCCTGCCCAATGCCTCACGCAATGGCTGGCCCACGGCACCGAACTGCGTGGCGGCATCCGCCATCCACTTGAAAGTCGGCCACAACGACAGCGCCGAAGAATGCATCAACCCCAGGTGCAGGTCGCTGTGCGCGCCGCTGCCACGTCGGTCCACCAGAGCCGGTTTGGGCGACAGGTCGGCTTCGTCGATCAAAGCATCGACCGCCAGATCGGCCAGTCGCTCGGCCAGCGAGGCCGATTGCGGTGTCCATTGAAGTGCGCTCATTACCAGCTCCTGAATTTGGCAGGCGGGTTGTAGAGGCCACCGGACCACTGAACCAGATCGGCAATGCTCTTGGCGGCCAGCAGTTCACGGCTGGCATCGGTGCGCCGGATACCGAGGTCTTCAGGCAGCGCGATCAGCCCTTCACGGCGCATGCGCGCGGTGTCTTTGGGGTTATGGCGCAAACCGATCACGGTCACGCCCGCCACTGCCGCAATCATCGCCTGGCGTTCCTCAAGGCTGCGCGCCTTGTAGAGGTAGGCGATGCCTTCTTCCGTCAGCAGGTGGGTCACGTCGTCGCCGTAGATCATGATAGGTGCCAGCGGCATGCCGCTTTTCTTCGCCACCTCGACGGCGTCCAGGGTTTCGACGAAGGTCGGTTTGCCACCCTCCTGGAACGTCTCGACCATCTGCACCACCAGTTTCTTGCCGCGCTCCAGGTAGGCAGCCGGGCCGTCATCGTGCTGCTGACGCATGTCGAGCCAGGCGGGCGTGGCATGACGCCGGCCGCGTGGGTCATGGCCCATGTTCGGCGCGCCACCAAAGCCGGCCAGACGACCACGGGTGACCGTCGAGGAATGCCCGTCGCCATCGACCTGCAGGGTTGCGCCGATGAACAGGTCCACCGCGTACTGCCCGGCCAGCTGGCAGAGCTGGCGGTTGGAGCGCAGCGAGCCGTCGCGTCCGGTGAAGAACACATCCGGGCGCGCGGCGATGTAGTTCTCCATGCCCAGTTCGGTGCCGAAACAATGCACGCTCTCGACCCAGCCGCTTTCGATGGCCGGGATCAACGTCGGGTGCGGATTGAGTGTCCAGTTGCGACAGATCTTGCCCTTCAGGCCCAGCGACTCGCCGTAGGTCGGCAGAATCAGCTCAATGGCGGCGGTATTGAAACCAATGCCGTGGTTCAGCGACTGGACGTTGTGTTTCTCATAGATGCCGCGAATCGCCATCATCGCCATCAGCACATGCACCGGCTTGATGTGGCGCGGGTCGCGAGTGAACAGCGGCTCGATATAGAACGGCTTGTCGGCGACCACCACAAAGTCGACCCATGAGGCCGGGATGTCCACGCGCGGCAGCTCGCTGACGTCATCGACCAGCTGATTGACCTGAACGATGACGATGCCGTCGCTGAATGCCGCCGGTTCGATAAGTGCGGGGGTGTCTTCGGTGCTGGGCCCGGTGTAGATGTTGCCGGCCCGGTCGGCCATGAAGCCCGCTGCCAGCACCACGTTGGGGATGAGGTCCACCACCAGCCGTGAATAGAGTTCGATGTAGGTGTGGATCGCACCGATTTCCAGCAGGCCGTCTTCCAGCAGCTGACTGATGCGCAGGCTTTGCGTACCGGCGAACGAAAAGTCCAGCTTGCGCGCAATGCCCTGCTCGAACAGGTCCAGGTGCTCGGCACGGCCGACGCTCGGCATGATCATGTGCAGGTCATGCACCTTGCCCGGATCGACTTTGGCTAGCGCGCGGGAGAGGAAGTCCGCCTGCTTCTGGTTGTTGCCTTCAAGCACCACGCGGTCGCCGGAAACCAGCAGGGCCTCCAGCGCAGCGACGATGTTGTTGGTCGGCAACACCACACCGTCGGCCAACGCCCGCACTTGCTCCAGACGCCGCTGCTTCTCGCTGCGACGACGTGTCCAGCGCGCGTCGGGGGAAGTTGTTGTTGTCATGATCGCTCCACGATTTTGCTGTCGTCGACCACCATAGGAGCGATAGCGGTCGGGCATCAATCAAGCAGCGCGTCGAATCATTACGGCTGGAGTAACGATAATGGAACGGACATTTCGCCGGGCGCGTCGTTGCGCGTGCAACATGCTCGAAACGCCCGGCTGGTAATTGCGTAGGACCGGTCCTTAAAGGACCTGGGGTGCTATCGGAATCTGTGTTTGCGCCTAGCCTTGAGGTTTTCCGTAACCCAGAGGCAGTAGCGCGATGTCATTTATAGTCAGGGAAGGCGATCTCACCACCACCGGCGGCTTCGTGCTGGCCGCATCGGCAAGCGAAGTCATCGAACGGCGTCGTGTGGCGCGTATGGGGGACCCGGTGTGGTGCCCGGCCTGCAAGCAGATTGGCTTCATCGCCCAAGGCAACCCCACCTACATAGACGAACGTGTGGCGGTCGCCACTCAGGGGCATGAGGTGCAGTGTGGCTGCGAGCCCGGCAGCAATACGCTGACCACCTCGCAGGAGCATGTCCAGGCCGACATGGATGCGACCATCACCATCCCCGAAGAACTGGCCAACACTGCCCGCCAGCATGCCGAACACCTGGCCCGTTCGATGAAGGACGGCAGCTTCACGCCTGATGTATTGAGGCCGCTGACGTAGCCAGAGTTGCGCGGTAGAACGCACGTCAAAGGGCTTAGGGGCGAACCGGGAGTTTGCGGTGCCCTGTAGAAGCGGACTTGTCCGCGAAGAGGGCATCACAGTCGATGGATTTTCTGCGTCAGGAATATAGCCTTCGCGAACAAGGCGGATCGCCGCCCCGGTCGCTCCTACGGCCTTCGGCCAGAATCAAGAGCGGACTTCTGCATGACGAGCCTTCGCGAACAAAGCGGGTCGCCGCCCCGGTCGCTCCTGCGGCCTTCGGTCAGAATCAAGAGCGGACTTGGGTATGACGAGTGCTCTCACCGTGGCCCATCACGGATGGGCGTTGGTCTCGAGCAAGTGATGCAGTTCCACGAACTGCTGCGTCAGTTTGTGCCGTGGGTCGAGGTGGATCAGCGGCAGGTTGGCCTGATGCGACTCGCGCATTTTTACCGAGGCGTTGAGGTACACCGGCAGCACCGGCAAGCCTTCGGCAATCAGTTCGTCGAGCATTTGCTGCGGCAGGCTGGCCCTGGGCTGGAACTGGTTGACGATGATGCCTTCCACCTGAAGGCCTTCGTTGTGGTCCTCTTTCAATTCCTCGATCTCGCGCATCAGCCCGTACAGCGCCTGTCGCGAGAAGCTGTCGCAGTCAAAAGGGATCAGCACCCGATCCGACGCGATCAACGCCGAAACCGCATAAAAATTCAGCGCGGGAGGCGTATCCAGGTAGATACGCTCGTAATCTTCGCTCAGCTCGTCGAGCAGTTTGCGCAGCTTGTTGATCTTGTGCTTGGCCTCGAGCTTGGGCTGCAGGTCAGCAAGCTCTGCAGTCGCGGTCACCACATGCAGGTTGTCGAACGGTGTTTCGTAGATATCGACATGGTTCTTCTTGGCGACCGGGGAGCCGGACAGCGTGTTCTTGAAGAACTCGGCAATCCCCATCGGAATATCCTGACCGGTGAGGCCGGTGAGGTACTGAGTCGAGTTGGCCTGGGCATCGAGATCGATCAATAACGTCCGATAGCCTTCGTGAGCGCTGACTGCAGCCAGATTGCAGGCGATGCTCGATTTGCCGACACCGCCCTTCTGATTGAATACCACGCGACGCATGCTTTGGATTCCTTGAAAGATGAAGAAACAGCAGGAGTGGCCGATAACGACCGTAAGAGGAAAGCGAGTCTAGACAGTGCATGTGACAACGGTGAGCTTAACGCAAAACAGTTGTCGGCCGGTTGTCATACAGAAAAACGACTTCAACCTTAAAATACACGCCTGTAAACGGTTTTTATGTAACAAATTTGCTAGTAATGAGCCCCATCAGGATAATGCGCGCACTCGGTCAATTACCGCACCCAGGCTGATATCGACCTGATATCGATGTAGCGAGAAACAAGCCCGCAGGGGCGGGAAGAGAAGCCTTGATCACCTTCAACATTGCACGATGGCAAGCCTGGGCGCCGGGCCTGGCGAGCGCGGAAGACTGGCAGCGATGGAGCCTCGATCCGACGCTGCTGGAAACCAGTGATGCAGCGCCAGACGTGTCTTTTCTTCCTGCGATGCAACGCCGCCGCCTGGGCCGCATGGCGAGAATGGCGTTTGCCGTCGGCTGGCCATTGACTGAAGGGCTGGAGCGCGTCCCGCTGGTGTTTGTCTCGCGCCACGGAGAAACCCCGAGGACCTTTGAAATCCTGCGTGATCTGGCCGCCAACGAGCCGCTTTCACCGACCCAGTTCAGCCTTTCAGTGCATAACGCCATCATTGGTCTGTGGTCGATCATGCGCGGTGAAACAAGTGAGATGACAGCCCTGGCCGCCACAGGCGACGGGCTGGAGTATGGAGCATTCGAGGCCGCAGCGTTGCTGGCCGAGGGAGCAGAAGCAGTATTGCTTGTGGTGACTGAAGAACAGCCACCGCAAGCCTATGCCCAATGGATTGATGACGTGCCCTTTCCCTACGCGGTCGGCTTGCTGCTGACACCGGGGAATGAGTGGCAACTGTCTCTGAACACCGATACGCAAGGCACAAAGCGCACTCAGTGGCCTCACGCCCTGAACCTGCTGCGGGCCTTGCACACTGATCAATCCGTCTGCCTGCACCCTTGGAATAACCGGTTATGGAACTGGCAACGCAGTCACTGAAGAAAGGTCGGGACGCCTATTACTGGCGTCTGCTGGCAACAGGCATCAGCTTTGCCCTGTTCGGGTTGAGCGGTTTATGCCTGCGGTTGTTCGTTTTTCCAGTATTGGGTTGCCTGCCTGGCAGTGTGGCCAGCCATCAGCGTCGCGCGCGGCGGACCATCAGCCGCCTGTTCTGGCTGTTCATCCGCATCATGGCGCGCATGCGTGTGCTGACCTATGACGTTCAAGGCGCCGAAAAGCTTGGCCGTCCCGGGCAGATGATCATCGCCAACCACCCGTCACTGATCGATGTGGTGTTCCTGATCGGGCTGGTGCGTGACGCCAACTGCGTGGTCAAACGCAGCCTCTGGGAAAACCCGTTCACCCGCGGCCCTGTGCGCTCCACCGGTTACATCAGCAACGATGGCAGCATGGACATGCTCGACGCCGCCGTAGAGCGCCTGCAAAGCGGCCAGACACTGATCATCTTCCCGGAAGGCACGCGCACCCAGCCAGGTCAGCCGCCGGTCTTTCACCGCGGCGCGGCAGCCATTGCGCTGCGTGGCGCAAGCGTCATCACCCCGGTGACGATCAAGGTCCAGCCGACCACCCTGACCAAGGCCGAGCCCTGGTATCGCATTCCGCAACGCCGCGTGCACTTCACTTTGCGCGTCGGTGCCGATATAGACCCAACCGCCTTCAGTGCGCTAGGCCCACCGCCCCTGGCGTCCCGCAAGCTCAACGATTACCTGCATGACTATTTCACCAAGGAGCTCGCCTCAGATGAGCGATCTGCACCAGGACATTAAATTGTTGATCATCGATGCCCTGGGCCTCGAAGACATCACCCCGGAAGATATCGGCAACGATATGACGCTGTTTGGCGAAGGACTGGGACTGGACTCGGTGGATGCGCTCGAATTGGGCCTGGCCATCCAGAAGCGTTATGGCATCAGGATCGATGCCGATGCAAAGGACACCCGTAACCATTTCGCCAGCGTCGACAGCCTTGCGGCCTTCGTCAGCGCCAGACAACCGGCCTGAGAATTGAACATGCAAACCCGTGAAGACATCTTCGAAATCCTGCGCACCGCAATGGTGGAACTGTTCGAACTGGAGCCTGAGCGAGTCACGCTTGAAGCCAATCTGTATCAGGACCTGGAAATCGACAGTATCGATGCCGTGGACCTGATCGATCACATCAAACGCAAGACCGGCAAGAAGATTGCGGCTGAAGAATTCAAGTCGGTGAAAACCGTGAATGACGTGGTAGAGGCCGTCTACAAACTGGTCAACAGCGCCGAATGAAGCGGCTGATTGGCCTGATTCTGGTGCTGGCCGGCGTGCTGTATCCATTCGCCGTCTATTGGGGGACCGAGCATTTCGCGCCTTGGCAGTTCGCGCTGCTGCTCGGCAGCCTGTGGCTGGCGCGTGCCCTGACCGGAGAACGCAAGCAAGGCAGCCTGGCGATGGCGATTGTCGCGCTGATCTTTTGCGTGGTGCTCGGCGCCCTCGACAGCCACATGATGCTGCGCTGGTACCCGGTACTGGTCAGCACCTTCATGCTTGGCCTGTTCGGTTCAAGCCTGGTCTACGGCCCGCCGATCGTGGAAAAGATGGCGCGCCTGAACCGCCCCGACCTGCCTGAGGCCGGTATCCGCTACACCCGTAGAGTCACGCAGATTTGGTGCCTGTTCTTCCTCGTCAACGGCCTCACCTCAGCCATCCTGACGCTGTGGGCACCGTTGTCATGGTGGACGCTGTACACCGGCCTGATTTCCTACGGTCTGATGGGCGTGTTGTTCGCTGTCGAATGGATCGTCCGCCCACCCTCTGCGGGCGGCAAATGAAATGGATCGCATGAACTGGTTGAACCTGGAACACCTGCTGCTCGATGCGCTGCCCGACCGGCTGCTGACGCTGGCCCCGAGCCTGGACCACGCGCAGTTTCGTGATCAGGCGCTCAGCGTGGCCGCTGGACTGCAGGCGCGTGGCATCACGCACCTTGCAGTGCACCTCGAAGATGCCGCCGACCTGGCCATTGCGTTGTTCGCGGCCTGGCGCGCAGGTGTGCACGTGTTGCTGCCCGCCGACTTGCAGGGCCAGACCCGCGAGCGCTGGGCGAATCAGGTCGACCTGTGGCTGACCGACCTGCCGGGTGACACCCACCTGAGCGATCTGCGTGCCGCGCCTCTCCCTGCGGCAGCGCTGGACCTTGACCAGTGCCGGCTGAGCCTGTGCACCTCAGGCTCCAGCGGCGAACCCAAACTGATCGAAAAACGCCTGCGGCAGCTGGCCAACGAAGTCTGCGGGCTGGAACAACTGTGGGGCGCGGAGCTGGGCTCGGCATGCATGATCGGCAGCGTGGCGACGCAACATATTTACGGGCTGCTGTTTCGCTTGCTATGGCCGCTGTGCGCGGCACGCCCGTTCGTGCGCCGTCAGTTGCCGTTCGCCGAAGACCTGCAACGCGCCAGCCGTGAATACCCGTCATTCGCCTGGGTCGCCAGCCCCGCGCTGCTCAAGCGCATGGGCGACAATCTCGACTGGCCGGGTCTTGCGGCCGTGCGCCGGGTATTCTCTTCCGGTGGTGCATTGCCGGCCGAAGCCGCGCAGAGCCTGCAGCAACGCCTCGGTCAGTGGCCGACGGAGATTCTCGGCAGTTCGGAAACCGGCGGCATCGCCTGGCGTCAGGGCGGGCAACGCTGGCAGGCCTTCGACGGCGTAGAGCTGAGTCAGGATGCGCAAGGTGCGCTGCGCATCAGCTCGCCCTATCTGCCGCCCGGCCATGTCGAGCAGACCGCCGATGCGGCGCTGATCGGTGCAGACGGCCGCTTCGAACTGCTGGGCAGGCTCGACCGCATCGTCAAACTCGAAGAGAAGCGCGTGTCCTTGCCGCTGATCGAGCAGGCCCTCGCGGCTCACCCGTGGGTGAATGAAGCGCGCCTTGGTGTGGTGCAGGCAAACCGTGCCTCGTTGGGCGCGCTGCTGGTGCTGAGCGACGCGGGCTTGCTGGCCCTGCGCAACCAAGGCCGTCGGGCGCTCACCGAAGCCTTGCGACACTACCTGCAGCCGCATTGCGAAACCATCGCCCTGCCGCGTCGCTGGCGGCTGCTGCGGCAGATGCCGCTCAACGCCCAGGGCAAGCTGCCGCAAGCAGACGTCGAGGCGCTGCTGCTGGCGCCACGCTCGAAACAGCCGGAAGTGCTTGAGCAACAGAACATCGAAGGCGAGCTGCACCTGCAATTGAGTGTCCCGCCCGATCTGGCGTTTTTCAGCGGCCACTTTCCCAAAGCGCCGATTTTGCCGGGCGTGGTGCAGGTCGACTGGGCGATCAGCCTGGGCCAGCGACTGCTCGACCTGCCATGCGGATTCGCCGGCATGGAGGTGCTCAAATTCCAGCAACTGGTACGCCCCGGCGACCGCCTCACGCTGACATTGCGCTTCGATGCAGCACGCTCCAAGCTGCACTTCGCCTTTCGCAATGCCGACAATGCGCCCTGCTCCAGTGGCCGGATCCTCCTGGAAGACGACCATGCATAAGCCTTGCGTGATCATTCCGGTGTTCGACCACGAGCGGGCCGTGCCCAACGTGGTCCAGGCCGTGCGCAACGCCGGGTTGCCGTGCATCCTGGTGGACGATGCCAGCAGCCCGGCCTGCGAAGCCGTGTTACAGCAGTTGGCGCAGGGTGAGGCTATCTATCTGCTGCGCCTGACGATCAATCAGGGCAAGGGCGGAGCGGTCATGGCCGGCTTTCGCGAGGCGATCCGGCTGGGTTTCAGTCATGCGTTGCAGGTCGATGCCGATGGCCAGCATGATCTGAGCGATATCCCGGTGTTTCTGGAGCAGTCGCGCCAGCACCCGGATGCGCTGATCTGCGGCTATCCGCAATTCGACGAGAGCGTGCCCAAGGGCCGTCTGTATGCGCGTTACCTGACCCACGTCTGGGTGTGGATCAACACCCTGTCGTTGCACATTCGCGATTCCATGTGCGGCTTTCGCCTGTATCCCCTGGCCCCTGTCCTGGCGCTGATCGACAGCGTGCAGATCGGCAGGCGTATGGATTTTGACTCGGAAATCCTCGTGCGCCTGTCCTGGCGCGGCCAGCCGATGCGCTGGCTGCCGACCCGCGTTCACTACCCGCAGGACGGCCTGTCGCATTTCCGCCTGTTTCACGACAACGCCCTGATTTCGAAAATGCACGCCAAGCTGTTCTTCGGCATGCTGCTACGCCTGCCAATGATCCTCTGGCGACGGTGGCGGCCATGAGCATCGACAAGTCGCCCAAGGAGCATTGGGCCAGTCATCAGGAACGCGGCAGTTTCATGCTCATGAAACTCACCGCCTGGGGCATGCGGGTGCTCGGTCGGCGCCTGCTCAGCCCGGTGCTGTATGGCATCGTCCTGTACTTCTTTGTCTTCGGCCGACGTGCCCGGCACAGCATCTGGCAATACCAGCAGCACCTGGCGGACTGGAGCGGTAAGCCCGAACTGCGGCCCAGCCAGCGCCGGGTGTTCGGACAGTTCATGGCATTTGCCGATTCGTTGCTCGACAAGCTCGACGTGTGGAACGGCAGGCTGGGTATTGATCAGATCGAGATCGTCGACCAGGCCCTGCTGCGCCAGAACCTGCGTGGCCAACGCGGACAGATGCTGGTTGGTGCGCACCTGGGCAACCTTGAAGTGTGCCGCGCACTGGCCGAACTCGGCGAAAAGGTCACCATGAATGTGCTGGTGCACACCAAACACGCCGAACGTTTCAATCGCCTGCTCGGTGAAGCCGGCGCGACCCATCTGCGCCTGATTCAAGTCAGCGAGCTGGACCCGGCCATCATGCTGCAATTAAGCCAGCGCCTGGACGAAGGCGAGTGGCTGGCCATCGCCGGTGACCGCGTCGCGCTGCACGGCGGGCGCAATGTGCGGGTCGATTTTCTCGGCCAGCCAGCGACCTTCCCGCAAGGCCCCTGGCTGCTGGCCGGGCTGCTCAAGTGCCCGGTCAACCTGTTCTTCTGCCTCAAGGGTGCGAAAGGCTATCGGGTGATTCTCGAACCGTTCGCCGACGCCATCGAATGGCGGCGCAGCGACCGGGCTCAGGTCATCGAGCAATGGGCCACACGTTATGCCGAGCGTCTTGGGCACTATTGCCTGGAAGCGCCGCAGCAGTGGTTCAATTTCTACCCATTCTGGGAGTCTGCCGATGAATCGGGCTCATGAGCTGATCGCGCTCGGCGATCATGTGCTGCGTTGTAAAATCAGCGCAGGTCGCCACAGGAGGTTACATGCGCAGTAAGGGTTTTCTGCACATCGACACTGAAATCGTCGTGCCGTTTTTCGACGTCGACATGATGAACATCGTCTGGCACGGGCACTACGTGAAATACCTAGAAGTGGCGCGTTGCGCGCTGCTCGATCATATCGGCCATAACTACATGCAGATGCTCGAATCCGGTTATGGTTGGCCGGTGATCGATCTGCAGTTGCGCTATGTGCGCAGCGCCGTGTTCGGTCAGACACTGAACGTGCGCGCCAGCCTGGTGGAGTGGGAGAACCGTCTGAAGATCAATTACCTGATCACCGATGCACACACCGGTGAGCGCCTGACCCGCGCCAGCACTGTGCAGGTCGCCGTCGACAGCCAGAGCCGGGAAATGCAACTGGCCTCGCCGCAGGTGTTCATCGATGCCGTGAAAAATGCCCTTGAGAGCACAATAGAGAGCGCCTCGCCATGAACCGCCCGCTTCGTACTTTGATCCTGCTGGGTCTGCTGTGCCTTTCTTCCCTGGCGCAGGCGTTCGACCTGCAACAACTGAGCGACCAACTGGCCAAACCTGCGGTGGTGCAGGGTCGTTTCGTCCAGGAAAAACACCTGCGCGCCCTGCCGCAACCGCTGCTCAGCAAGGGCCGCTTCGTGCTCGCCAGGGATTTCGGGCTGCTCTGGCTGCTGGAAACACCGCTCAAGCAGGATTACCGCATCAATGCCGACGGTATTGCCCGTCGTGAAACCGATGGCAATGTCAGCACCTGGAAGCCGGTGCCGAACAAGAACGCCGGTGCCGAGCAGAACCGTCTGTTCCTGGCGGTCTTGCAAGGCGACAGCAGCGGCCTGCAGCGGGATTTCGACTTGCAGCTCAAGGGCGAGGCAAATGCCTGGCACCTCACCCTGACGCCACGCTCGATGCTGCTGCAACAAGTGTTCAAGCAGATCAACATCGACGGTGGCGAACTGGTACAGCGTATCGAGCTGCTGGAAACCCAGGGCGACAGCACGGTCCTGAAAATGATCGACAGCAGCAGCGCTCCGACCCTGACCGATGCGCAGCGTAATGACTTCAAAGACTGAGCGGCTGTTGCCGCGACTGTTCCTGCTGATTCTGGTAGGCGTACTGGCGCTCGCTGGCTGGCAGTGGCACGACCGCTCGCCGCTGTCGGCCAACCTGATGGAGCTGGTGCCAGGCACCGATAACGACGAACTGGTGGTGAGCGCCGAAAAGCGCATGCAGGAACCGCTCAACCGGGAAATGCTGGTGCTGGTGGGCCACAGCGATCGGCAGAAAGCCGTGGAACTGGCGCGCACGCTGGCTGAACAATGGCAGTCGACCGGCCTGTTCGAGAAGGTCCAGTGGTCGCTGCAGGCCGACCTGCCCGCGTTGCGCACCCAGTTGCTGCAAGGGCGCATCGCCATGTTGCCGACAGCGGATCGCACACTGCTGATCGATGACCCGAAAACTTTTATCGAACAGCGCGTACAGACGCTGTTCGACCCGTTTGCCGGGTTCAGCCTGGTGCCTGGCCAGGATGACTGGCTGGGGCTGACCGGACGTATCCAGAACGGCCTGCCGAAACAGGGCTCGGTCGAGGCAGATCTGGCCAGCGGTGCGCTGGTGGCCAGCGCCGAGGGTAAAAGCTGGGTACTGCTGCGTTCGCGAACCCGAACCGATGCCTTCGATATGCACCTGCCCGGCCAGGTTGCCGACCTGCTGGCGCAAGCGCGGGTGCAGGCCAGTCAGGCAGGTGGTCAATTGCTCGCGGCCAGCGGGCTGCTTTACGCTGCCGACGGGCAGAAGCAGGCCAGCCGGGAAATCACCTGGGTCGGCGGTGGCGCAACGCTCGGTATCCTGTTGTTGCTGTTGCTCGCCTTCCGCCGCTGGAGCGTGCTGCTGGCGTTCGTGCCGGTGGTGGTCGGCATGCTCTTCGGCGCGGTGGCCTGCGTCGCGCTATTCGGCAGCATGCACGTCATGACGCTGGTGCTGGGCTCGAGCCTGATCGGGGTGGCGGTGGATTACCCGCTGCATTACCTGTCCAAGAGCTGGAGCCTCAAGCCTTGGCGCAGCTGGCCCGCCTTGCACCTGACCCTGCCGGGCCTGAGCCTGAGCCTGATCACCAGTTGCATCGGCTACCTGGCGCTGGCCTGGACGCCGTTCCCGGCACTCACGCAAATTGCGGTGTTCTCGGCGGCCGGTTTGATCGGCGCCTACCTGACGGCGGTGTGCCTGCTGCCCGCGCTGCTCGCAAAAGTCGAGATCAGCCCTGCCCAGTGGCCGCTGAAACTGGCGCAATTGATGCTCGATTGCCGCGCCGCCTTGCTGCTGCGCATCAGCACACCGATCCTGCTGGTGCTGCTGTTGGTCTTCTGTGGCGGCGGACTCTGGCACCTGACCACCAAGAACGATATCCGCCAATGGGTGGCAGCACCTCAGGCGTTGACCGATGAAGCCCAGGCCATCGCACGGATCACCGGTTATCAGCCCACCAGCCAGTTCTTTCTGGTGCGCGGCAAGGACCAACAGCAGTTGCTGGATCGGCAGTCCGAATTGACCCAACGGCTCGACCAGTTGGTCAGCATGGACAAGCTGCAAGGCTACATGGCGCTCAATCAGCTGCTCGATTCGCCTGCCGAACAACAGGCCACCCGTGATGCACTGGGCAAATTGCCGCAATACTGGGCGCCGCTGGTAGAACTTGGCGTTCCGGCCACTGCCTTGAAGGCTGAACTGGCCCAATTGCAGGCACTGCCGACGCAAGATATCGATCACGCGCTTCAAGGCCCGCTGAGCGAACCGTGGCGCACGCTCTGGCTGGGACCGACCCGCGATGACAACGGCGATCAAGGTGTCGCCAGCATCGTCAGCCTGCGCGGCATGAACAGCATGGCGTTGCTGCGCGTGCAGGCCATCGGGCTGGAGGGCGTGCAACTGGTCGACCGCCTGGGTGAGCTCAACGAGGTGTTTGCCCACACGCAGATCAGCGCAGCGCAATTGAAGCTGGCATCGTGCGTCCTGATCGTCCTGCTGCTGATCGCTCCGTTTGGCTTCGGTGGTGCGTTGCGCATCGTCGCCCTGCCCCTGCTGGCGGCGCTGTGCAGCCTCGCCAGCCTGGGCTGGCTCGGTCAGCCGCTGACTCTATTCAGCCTGTTCGGCCTGTTGCTGGTCACGGCGATCAGCGTCGATTACGCCATCCTGATGCGCGAGCAGATAGGCGGCGCAGCGGTCAGCCTTCTGGGCACGCTGCTGGCAGCGCTCACCACCTGGCTGTCGTTCGGCCTGCTGGCCGTTTCCAGCACCCCGGCGATCAGCAACTTCGGCCTGTCGGTCAGTCTGGGGCTGGCGTTCAGCTTCCTGCTGGCGCCTTGGGCCAGCCCGCGTAAAGCGCTTCATTCGCCAGCCAATGCTGAAGGGCCACACGCATGAATCTTGCAGCGCTGTCGTCACTCCCTGCCACCGCCCAACCGAAAAGGAATACCTGTGCCCATCACTGATAGGGAAATTCGTCAGGTCGTCGTCATCGGTGCCGGCCCGGCCGGTTCAATAGCGGCTGCCCTGCTCAAACGCCAGGGCCATGACGTGCTGATCATCGAGCGCCAGCTGTTTCCGCGCTTCTCCATCGGCGAGAGCCTGCTGTGCCATTGCCTGGACTTCGTCGAAGAAGCCGGGATGCTGGAGGCCGTGCAGGCCGCCGGTTTCCAGCCCAAGAATGGCGCAGCCTTCGCGCGTGGCGAGCAATACAGCGATTTCGACTTCAGCGATACGTTCAGCAACGGCAAGCCGACGACCTTTCAGGTGCAGCGCAGCGAGTTCGACAAACTGCTCGCCGATCAGGCCGCGCTGCAAGGCGTGGACATTCGCTACCAGGAAGAGATCGTCAGCGCCGACCTTGAGGGCCCGCAGCCGGTTTTGCGTGTGAGGCGTGAGGACGGCAGCGAATACAGCGTGCAGGCCAGCTTCGTACTCGACGCCAGCGGCTATGGCCGCGTGCTGCCGCGCTTGCTGGATCTGGAAGCGCCGTCAGGTTTCCCTGTGCGCCAGGCGGTGTTCACCCATATCGAAGACCGCATCGAAAGCCCGCCCTTCGACCGCCGCAAGATTCTGGTCAGCATCCATCCGCAGCACAGCGATGTGTGGTTCTGGTCGATTCCGTTCAGCGAAGGCCGCTGTTCGATAGGCGTGGTCGCCTCGGCTGAACGCTTCAAGGACAAGCCCGAGGATCTGGATGCCTGCCTGCGTGCCTTTATCGATGAAACACCGCAACTGGCCAGCGTCCTGAAAAACGCGGTCTGGGATACGCCAGCGAGAACCATCGGCGGCTACTCGGCCAACGTCAAGACCCTGCACGGCAAGGGCTTTGCGCTGCTGGGCAACGCGGCGGAATTCCTCGACCCGGTGTTTTCATCGGGCGTGACCATCGCCATGCGCTCGGCGAGCATGGCGGCTGGCGTGCTGAGCCGGCAGTTGCAGGGCGAAAACGTGGATTGGGAGAGCGAGTTCGCGGTGCCGTTGAAACGTGGCGTCGACACCTTTCGCGCCTATGTCGAGGGCTGGTACGACGGGACGTTCCAGAACGTGATTTTCTACCCCGGCAGCGCTCCGGACATCCGCCGCATGATCAGCTCGATTCTGGCCGGCTATGCCTGGGACGAACGCAATCCATTTGTGAGCGAGCCCAAGCGCCGCCTGCGCACGCTCTCGGAAATCTGCGCGGACAGTGGCCCATGAATCGACCGTTCCTGAGTGACAGTTATGTTGAGGAAACCCGCTTCGGCCTGTGGTTTCTGCGCAGCAACATCTGGCAGTACCGCGTGCTGCGCGTGGCGATAGACGACTTGCGCAGCCTGTTCACCAGCCCGCCGCCGGTTGCGCCGGTGTTGCTCGACGCAGGGTGCGGGCAAGGCCGGTCGTTTCAGCAGCTGAACAATGTTTTTCAGCCGTCCAGGCTCATCGGTGTCGACGCCGATCCGCACAGCCTCGACATGAGTCGTGAAGAGGCGCGGGCCAGAGGCGTAGAGGTCGAGCTGATCGGCAGCGACTGCGCAGCCCTGCAAGTACCCGACGCCAGCGTCGATCTGCTGTTCTGCCACCAGACTTTCCATCATCTGGTCGATCAGGAACAGGCGCTGGCCGAGTTTTATCGTGTGCTCAAGCCGGGCGGCTACCTGCTGTTTGCCGAGTCGACCGAGGCGTACATCGACACCTGGGTGATTCGCTGGCTGTTCCGCCACCCGATGCATGTTCAGAAAAGCGCGGCGCAGTATCTGCAGATGATCCGCGACCAGGGTTTCGAGTTCGATGCACCGAATGTTTCGTACCCTTACCTGTGGTGGAGCCGCGCCAGGGACTTCGGCCTGCTCGAAGTCTTGAAACTGCAAAAGCCCAGGCCGTTCGGGCAACGTGAGGAAACGCTGGTCAATGTCGTGGCCCGCAAACCCCTGGAAGTTGGAGCATCATGATTCGCGTACTGTTTTTAGCCTTCCTGCTGCTCGGCGGCTGTGCGGCACAAGCCCCGCTGCCGACCAGCGCACCGACCATGCAATTGCCGATGCAACTGCACATCGAACGTCGCCAGGCCGATCAGCATCAGGACTGGTTGCTGATCATCCAGCGCGAAAACGGCGGATTGCGCTGGTCAATGATGGACCCGCTGGGCATTCCCCAGGCGCGCCAGTTGCTGATCGACGGGAAATGGCAGGCCGATGGTTTGCTGCCGCCCAATCCGGAAGCCCGCGAGCTGTTCGCTGCGCTGATGTTCGCCATGACCCCGGACCTGGAAATGCATGGCCGCTACCCGACGGCTTACCGCCAGGGCATGCAGCGTCGCCTGGATGACCGCTGGCTGGTCGAATACCAGTCGGCCAATGCGTTCACCATCCGACTCAAGGACAGGCTGAGCTACAAGGTCACACCGCTGAACAACGAGAGCATTCCATGACCGCCTACCTCAACGCGCTGGGCGTGATCTGCTCGCTGGGCGACAGCCGTGAAGAGGTGTCGCGCAGGCTGTTCGCAGGCGACAGCTCGGGCATGGTGTTCGAAAGCGGCTGGGTGCCGGAACGCGCGTTGCCGGTCGGTGCAGTCAAATCCGCATTGCCACCCATTCCGCCTGCCGTGCATTTGCATCGCAGCCGCAATAACCAGCTGCTGCTGGCCGCCGCCCTGCAGATCGAGGAGGACATCAGCCAGGCCATCACCCGCTTCGGCGCCGGGCGGATCGGCGTGATCATCGGCACCAGCACCTCTGGCATCGATGAAGCGAGCGAGAGCATGGCCGTCTGGCTGCGTGAACGGACCTTCCCCGACGATTACGATTATCGGCAACAGGAACTGGGCGCACCGGCGAATTTTCTCGCCGCCTGGCTGCAATTGAGCGGCCCGGCCTACGTCATCTCGACAGCCTGCACGTCCAGTTCGCGGGCGTTGCTCAGTGCACGTCGGGCGCTGGACATGGGCCTGTGCGATGCCGTGCTGTGCGGCGGCGTCGACAGCCTGTGCAAGCTGACTCTGCAGGGTTTCTCGGCACTCGAGGCCATGTCGCCGCAACTCTGCAACCCGTTCTCCAACAACCGCAACGGGATCAATATCGGCGAGGCGGCGGCGCTGTTCCTGATGACTCGTGAAGCCGACAGCAGGCACTCGATTGCCCTGCTGGGCGCGGGTGCCAGCTGCGACGCGCACCACATCTCGGCCCCCGAGCCCTCTGGCCGCGGTGCGCGCGATGCCATGCTGCAAGCGTTGCGCAATGCGCGAATCGAGGCGGAGCAGATCGGTTATCTGAACCTGCATGGCACCGCCACGCAGCACAACGATGCGATGGAGAGCCTGGCCGTGCAGGGCGTATTTCCGAACGGCGTGCCCTGCTCGTCGACCAAGCCGCTCAGCGGCCACACCCTGGGCGCAGCGGGCGCGCTGGAGGCGGCGTTTTGCTGGCTGAGCCTGGCCCCGCAGAATACCGAACAGGCCATGCCCCCGCACCTGTGGGACGGCGAGGCCGATCCGCTCTTGCCTGCGCTGCAATGGACAGACGCAGGCTCGCGCCTCACACCTGAAAACGCTCGTTACATGATGAGCAATTCGTTTGCCTTCGGTGGCAACAACATCAGCCTGATTATCGGAGATGCCCCATGACCGAGTGGCCGCTCGCCGAACTCATACCCCATGCCGGCGACATGATTCTCATCGATCAGGTGCTGAGCGTTGACGAAGAACAGATTCGAACCCGCCTGACCGTACGCGCCGACGGCCTGTTCAATCAAGCCGACGGCAGCCTGCCGGCATGGCTGGGCATAGAGCTGATGGCGCAGAGCGTCGCGGCCTATGCCGGTTGCAAGGCGCGCAACAAGGGCGAAGCGGTCAAGCTGGGTTTTCTGCTTGGCAGTCGCAAGTTCGACTGCAACGTGACGCGCTTCCCGCTGGGCAGTGAACTGCACATCCATGCCGTGCGCTCCCTGCAGGACGACAACGGCATGGGCATGTTCGAATGCACCCTCACCGGACCGGGTATCGAGGCTTTTGCCCGACTCAATGTATATTGCCCACCCAACACTGCTGACTACCTGGCTGAAGGAGCCCCGGCATGACTGAATCGATACTGGTCACCGGCTCCAGCCGTGGCATCGGCCGCGCCATCGCCCTGCGTCTGGCGCAGGCCGGATACGACCTGATCCTGCATTGCCGCACCGGCCGCAGCGAAGCCGAAGCGGTGCAGGCCGAAGTCGCTGCGCTGGGCCGCCAGGCACGCGTGCTGCAATTCGATGTCTCGGACCGGGCCGCCTGCAAGGCCATTCTGGAAGAGGACGTGGAGACGCACGGCGCCTATTACGGCGTGGTACTCAACGCCGGACTGACCCGCGACGGCGCGTTTCCGGCGCTCAGCGACGATGACTGGGATCAGGTGCTGCGCACCAACCTGGACGGCTTCTATAACGTGCTGCATCCGTTGACGATGCCGATGATTCGCCGTCGTGCAGCAGGGCGCATCGTCTGCATCACCTCGGTTTCCGGGCTGATCGGCAATCGCGGCCAGGTCAATTACAGCGCTTCCAAGGCAGGGCTGATCGGTGCCGCCAAGGCGCTGGCCATCGAACTGGGTAAGCGCAAGATCACCGTCAACTGCGTCGCGCCGGGGCTGATCGATACGGCCATGCTGGACGAGAACGTGCCCGTGGACGAACTGATGAAAATGATCCCGGCCCAACGCATGGGCACGCCCGAGGAAGTGGCGGGTGCGGTGAACTTTCTGATGTCGGCCGAAGCGAGCTACATCACTCGTCAGGTTCTGGCCGTCAATGGGGGACTGTGCTGATGAAGCGTGTGGTAGTGACCGGCATGTCCGGCATCACCTCGGTGGGCAGCGACTGGCCGACTATCGATGCCAGCTTCTCGGCCAATCGCAGCGGCATTCGCCGGATGGACGAGTGGAACCGTTTTGCCGAGCTCAATACCCGCTTGGCTGGCCCCATCGACGATTTCGCCGTGCCGGGGCACTGGACGCGCAAACAACTGCGCAGCATGGGCCGCGTGTCACGTCTGGCCGTGGCGGCTGCGGAGCAGGCCCTGATCGACGCCGGGCTGCTGAATGACCCGATCATTCGCGATGGCCGCATGGGCACGGCCTGCGGCTCGTCCACCGGCAGCACCGACGAGATCAAGGCCTTCGGCAACATGCTGATCAATTCGGTGGCTGTGGGCCTGAACGCCAACTCCTACGTGCGGATGATGCCGCACACCACGGCCGCCAACATCAGCATTTTCTTCGGCCTGACCGGACGCCTGATTCCGACCTCCAGCGCCTGTACCAGTGGCAGTCAGGGCATCGGCTATGCCTATGAGGCGATCAAGTTCGGCCGTCTGCCGCTAATGCTGGCGGGCGGGGCCGAAGAGCTGTGCCCGACAGAGGCCATGGTCTTCGACGCGCTGTACGCCACCAGCCTGAAGAATGACGCGCCACACACCACACCACGCCCCTACGACAGCGGACGCGACGGCCTGGTGATCGGTGAAGGCGGCGGCATGCTGGTGCTTGAAGAGCTTGAGCATGCCCAGGCACGTGGCGCGCACATCTACGCCGAGATCGTCGGCTTCGGCAGCAACGCCGACGGCGCGCACAGCACTCGCCCCGAGCAGGCCACCATGCGCCGCGCGATGGAGCTGGCCCTCGAAGACGCCGACCTTTCGCCTGACGCCATCGGTTACGTCAACGGTCACGGCACCGCCACCGAACAGGGCGACATCGCCGAGACGCTGGCCACCAGCAGCCTGTTCGGCCCGCGCATGCCGCTCAGCTCGCAGAAAAGCTTTCTCGGTCACACGCTGGGAGCGTGCGGCGCGCTGGAGTCATGGTTCAGCATCGAAATGCTCAACAGCGATCGCTATATCCATACGCTGAACCTGGTCGACATCGACTCACAATGCGGCGAACTGGACTACATCGTCGGCGAACCAAGGCACATGAGCAACGAATACGTGATGAACAACAACTTCGCATTTGGCGGCGTGAACACCTCGCTGATCTTCAGGCGTTGGGGTTGAGCGGCGCCTTCCCGAGCACCTATCGTTCCCGACGCAGCAGCGCAAAGTCATGCTTTACCTGTAATCACTGCACACAAAAGCGCTTTTTTCTCACAGTGGCACCGACGACGCAGAGTGCGACGTCAGTGACGGCTGAGTCCTGGCGCTCAGTGGTCAACAGCCAGAAGAGCCGACAGAACGCACAGAAACAGTACCTTCAGGCTTCTCCCGCTGGCCGCACTTGTCATTTGCAATGATGTTCGTGATCCAGTCCTTGTAGAACGAAATTCGAGTCATCTGACTAGCGTCGAGCAAACCACGACTTACCAGCGCAACGCCGACGTAGCCGCTCTGCGTTTTGAAGAGCAACGGCCCGCCTGAATCCCCGCCGCCAGAAATCTTGCTCGAACACACATTCAAGAGAGGGTCAAAGTAGGTAGGTGGATAGCCCGGCGGCACGTCTATGCATTTGCGATCTTCCAGAATCGAGCCGTCAACATGATAAAGCTCGTTCGGCATGGTGCCGGTTTCTCTCATTCCGAAGCCTGCCAGCGTGACGGGCATCCCGACTTCGTGCGCAACCACCTGATCAATGCCGTCCAGCTTGAGGATGTCTTTACTTTCGGTTGGACGCTCAAGTTTCAATAGCGCAATGTCGTAAAGCCCAGATTCCTTTTCGTCGCCTGATTTAGAGTAAATCTGCCAGCCTTTGAAATCCGCAGGAATAAACGCTTCAGCGATCCTGATCTTGTCCCGGCTGACGACGGGAGGCCCGTACTTCTCTATAGCAATCTGGACAAACGCAGGCGACTGACCACGTATGCAGTGTGCCGCAGTAAGCACCCATTGCGCAGCGATCAATGCGCCCCCGCAGAGGTGCTGGCCATCCTCCTTGGTCAATGAAGTGAAAAAAGGATAAGCACCTGCGGGTGCGGGCGTACCACCGATAATTTTCTCGTCTGCCGCCACTGTCAGCGACAGGCTCAATAAAGCCATCAGCCATATTTGTTTGCGCATGCTTCTCTCCCTGTTCCTGTCATTCCGTCCTGGAGCATCAGGTGCACATGAGATTCAACGCAAAAAACACTGATCTGCCTACTGTCAATAATGATAGTGAGTACCGGATATACGCCAGGCATTCACCCGACGTTACGCGTTAACAGCTCGGTGAACGCCTTGGCCATGGGCGATTGTTCGTCCTTGCGTTGCACCAGCCACACCGCGCTGGTTGCGCCTGGGTCGAGGACGTTGCGGTAGACCACGCCGTCGATGCGCATTCGCCGGTAGGACGCAGGCAGTACGGTGACGCCCAATCCTGCTGCGACCAGGCCGATGATGGTCATCACTTCGCCCGCTTCCTGGGTGATCAGCGGGCTGAACCCTGCGGCGCGCGCCAGGCTCAGGACTTGCGCGTAGATGCCGCTGCCATAAGTGCGCGGGAAGAACACGAACGGCTCGGCGGCCAGCGCCGCCATGTAGATCCCCTCCTCGCTTACTGCCGCCAGCGGATGGTCGGCACGCATGATCGCCACCAGCGGCTCACTCAGCAATTCGAACACCACCAGCGAGTCGGGCAATGCCAGCGGGCGCATGATGCCGACCTGAATGGTCTTGTCCTCAAGACCTGCCGCCACTTCCTGACTGGTGATCTCGGTCAGGGTCAGGTGCACGTCCGGGTAGGCTTGGCGGAAGGCGAAAATCGCCTGCGGGATACTCGACGTAAACGGCGCAGACGAAGTGAAGCCGATCTTCAGCTCGCCGATTTCACCCAGTTGCGCGCGCCGGGCCACGTCGGTGGCTTTGTCGACCTGCGCCAGCACCAGCCGTGCCTCGTCGAGAAACAGCCGCCCGGATTCGCTCAACTCGACGCGCCGGTTGGTGCGCTCGAAAAGACGCGTGCCCAGTTCCTGCTCCAGCGTCTGAATCTGCTGGCTGAGCGGCGGCTGAGAAATCCCCAGCGCCTGCGCTGCGCGGCCAAAATGCAGCTCTTCGGCAACCGCGATGAAGTAACGCAGATGACGCAATTCCATGCGGCCCCCATTAAGTCGTTTTACCTATCAAACAGGTCGAACAATATATTGGATGGAATGATTAGCGAGCTATATGATTTTTTCATTGCCTGCTCAACCGTGCCCTGAGGTCCTTGTGAACCCTGCCGTCGCCCCGTCCACTCCCGACTTGAACACCTCGCCCGCACAGTCGTCGACACTGCCCGGCGATACCTACATCGAAAAGAACACGCCGCTTTTCAAACGCACGGCATTGGCGCTGTTCGCCGGCGGGTTTTCGACCTTTACCCTGCTGTACTGCGTTCAGCCGATGATGCCGACGCTGTCCAGCGAGTTCTCCCTGACGGCGGCGCAAAGCAGCCTGATCCTGTCCGTGGCAACGGCAATGCTCGCCATCGGCCTGCTGATCACCGGGCCGATATCTGATCGGCTAGGGCGCAAGCCGGTGATGGTCATGGCGCTGTTCTGTGCCTCGCTGTTCACCATCGCCAGTGCCTTGATGCCCAGCTGGGAGGGCGTACTTATAACCCGCGCCCTGGTAGGCCTGTCACTGAGCGGCCTGGCGGCAGTGGCGATGACCTACCTGAGCGAGGAGATCCACCCCACCCATCTGGGCCTGGCGATGGGGCTGTATATCGGCGGCAGCGCCGTCGGTGGCATGAGCGGAAGGCTGATCGTCGGGGTGATGATCGACTACGTCAGCTGGCACGCGGCGATGCTGGTGGTCGGCGGGCTGGCGCTGATCGCCGCAGCGGTGTTCTGGAGGATCCTGCCGGCGTCGCGCAACTTCCGCCCGCGCTCGCTGCACCCTCGCAGTCTGCTCGACGGGTTTGTCGTGCAGTTTCGTGATGCAGGCTTGCCGCTACTGTTTCTGACCGGCTTCCTGCTGATGGGCGCATTCGTTACGCTGTTCAACTACATCGCCTACCGCTTTCTGAACGCACCCTACAACTTGAGCCAAGCCGTGGTCGGCGTGTTCTCCGTGGTGTACCTGTCGGGCATCTACAGCTCGGCAAAGATCGGCTCACTGGCTGACCGCCTTGGCCGCCGGCAGGTGCTGTGGGCGGTGATCGTGATGATGCTGGCCGGCCTGCTGCTGACCCTGTTCACCCCACTGCTGCTGGTGATCGTCGGCGTACTGATCTTCACCTTCGGCTTCTTTGGCGCACATTCAGTGGCCAGCAGCTGGGTCGGACGCAGAGCCACCACCGCCAGAGGCCAGGCCGCGTCCCTGTACCTATTCTGTTACTACGCAGGCTCGAGCGTGGCCGGAACCGGCGGCGGCGTGTTCTGGCACTACGCGGGCTGGAACGGTATCGGGCTGTTTATCGGCGTGTTGCTGCTGATCGCCCTTGGTGTGGCGTTGAGGTTGGCAAGGTTGCAGCCGTTGGGGACGAAGGTTTAGACGCACATCGGGCGATGGCAGGTGGGTTGAACCAGAGCGCACTGACGCATCCGCCTATGCTGGCGGACAAGCCCTGCATGGGCTGTTGATCGTAAAAACCGGCGTCTGCGGAGATTCTTTCACAGCGTGTCTTAATGCATTCGTTATTTCTTGGTGGGCGCTACTGTAGCTTGCCAGCCATTAACCAATTGCATGTTTTGAGCAACGATTCGACAGGCTTTACCCGTTGCAACGCGGCAATTGCCGAGCGCTCTTTGTCGGGCTGTCTTGATTGAACGCGCGCCGTAAAACCAGAAGAGCCCATCTGCTTCTGCGGACTTTGCCATGGCCTTCTCGGTAACACTCAGCAGATACGCATTAGCTTCTGCACGGTCGGTGGGGGACAGTTTTGAAAGCAACGGCATTAATGCTTCATCGTCCATGCCAGGAAGACGATTGGCCTTTAAGAAGTCCTCGATGTGGGGTTTCAACAGTTTATTGGCCCCATTTTTATAAAGTGTATGACCATCCTGACCAAACGGTGGCAGCGCCACATAATCTGCGTGACCACCCTGCGAGCGATAGCCAGCAACCATCCGTGTAACCAGGTCGGGGCTGAAATACGGATCATTTTCAGCATACATCCAGAGCGTCGGCGTCGGGTTATTTGTGCCGAAGGTGGTGAAGTTTCGTACCAGATCCGCCTGATACAGTGAGCAGTCAGCTTCAGGAGAACCCATCGTGGAGTAGTGATAAACACCGCCGGAGATGTTGATCACCGCTGCCAATGGATGATCAGGTCGAGCGGCCAGGTCCAGCATGGAAGCTCCGCCGATCGAAATCCCTACACCCAGTGCCAAGGATGGATCGACATCCGGACGCTTGCGCAGAGCTGCCAATGCGGCTCCAAGCTCTTCTCCATGTGTATCCAGAAATCGAGCCACATCGGGGTTGGTGCAGTTGCCGGCTTCATCCATGAAGCGTCCGGTCGAGCGGCCATAACCGGGCCACACAATCGATGCGGCAAGCCAGCCCCGGTGCGCAAAGTCATGAGCGATGTGAGCGAGCCAGTCGGCATGTACAGACGAAGGCTGTGCGGCTGAGCCATTAATGATCAATGCAACAGGGAACTTTCCGGCGCGCGCAGGACGGACAATCAATGCTTCGACTTTTTCACGGTGGGCGTCGATGTGAATAGGCAAAAGGAGTTGCTGTTCACGTACTGCTTCATCGGCACAGGCCTGGCCTGAATAAACCAGCAATGCACACACGAGGGTCATCAAACGCAGCATCGATTGCATGATAGAAAACTCGCCCAGGCACTCACCAACTCTCTTCAAGCTAACCCAGATCGTCTTCTGCGGCTTGTGAAGCTTTCGAACAAGTTCTTTCCCAAAGCGCTGCGTCAGGCCTGTCTCATAACACCGGCCTGTCAGCGCCGATGCAGAGGCGACTCAGGATGTGCGCCTACCTGCGCATACTCAAAAGAAGACAGGAAAAGAAAGTTATTTTCATATATTTGTTTATATTTCATTTTCGTGTAATTTATTTTCATCACGAAAACAGAGATAAAAACAATGAATACCTGTGATCGCCCTGAAACGCCCCTGCTCCACCTTATTGCGTCGTCCCTGCCGAGTACTCCCGAGTCGCCTTCAGGCTGACAGCTTCAGCTGTTGGTGTTGCGCCCTCGCCTACCCACTTTGCAAGGAACCGTCGCTATGTCGCCGTCACCCGGTCTTTCGCTATTGGTCTACGCCGCTGTCGCCATCATCGCCTTGATCGTGCTGATCGCGCGTTATCGCCTCAATCCGTTTATCGTCATTACGCTTGTTTCGGTCGGTCTGGCCCTGGTCGCCGGAATGCCGGCCAGTGGCGTGGTCGCCTCTTATGAAGCGGGGGTTGGCAAAACGCTGGGGCATATCGCGCTGGTCGTGGCACTGGGCACCATGCTTGGCAAGATGATGGCCGAGTCTGGCGGTGCCGAGCAGGTGGCGCGCACCCTGGTCGACCGCTTTGGCGAACGCAACGCGCACTGGGCCATGGTCTGCATTGCGTTTCTGGTGGGCTTGCCACTGTTCTTCGAAGTAGGCTTCGTTCTGCTGGTACCGATTGCCTTCACTGTGGCCCGGCGTGTCGGGGTGTCGATTCTGATGGTCGGCCTGCCGATGGTTGCCGGTCTGTCGGTGGTGCATGCGCTGGTACCGCCGCACCCTGCTGCGATGCTCGCCGTGCAGGCGTATCAGGCGTCGGTGGGGCAAACGCTGTTCTACGCCATCCTGATCGGCATCCCTACGGCAATCATCGCCGGTCCGGTGTATGCCAAATTCATTGTGCCGCGCATCCACTTGCCAGCTGAAAACCCGCTGGCCAAGCAGTTTCTCGACCGCGAGCCACGCCAGAAGCTACCCAGCTTCGGCCTGACCATGGCCACGATTCTGCTGCCGGTGGTGCTGATGCTGCTGGGGGGCTGGGCCAACCTGATCAGTACACCGGGCAGCGCGTTCAACAGCTTTCTGCTGTTCATCGGCAACTCGGTGATTGCCCTGCTGCTGGCCACCCTGCTGAGTTTCTGGACACTGGGCATCGCGCAGGGCTTCAACCGCGACTCGATCCTGAAATTCACCAACGAGTGCCTGGCACCGACCGCGAGCATTACGTTGCTGGTAGGTGCCGGTGGCGGCTTGAACCGCATTCTGATCGACAGCGGCGTGACCAATGAGATCGTGGGTCTGGCGCAGGACTTTCATCTGTCGCCCCTGCTGATGGGCTGGTTGTTCGCGGCACTGATGCGGGTTGCGACGGGGTCGGCAACGGTGGCGATGACCACGGCATCGGGCATCGTCGCACCTGTCGCACTGGGGCTGGGTTACCCGCATCCCGAATTGCTGGTGCTGGCAACGGGCGCAGGCTCGGTGATCTTTTCCCACGTCAACGACGGTGGTTTCTGGCTTATCAAGGAGTATTTCAACATGACCGTCGCGCAAACGTTCAAGACCTGGACGGTATTGGAGACGCTGATTTCGGTCGTCGCTTTCGCCCTGACGCTGGGCCTGGCGCAGGTGATTTGAGTGGACATTCTGTACCAGATACGTGCCCGTCAGAATTCCCTCAGCGCGGGAGAAGGACGAATTGCCAGGCTGTTGCTCAGCGATATCGCCTTCGCGGCCAGTGCCAGTCTGGATGAGCTGGCCAGCCGCGCCGAAGTCAGCAGTGCGACGCTGTCACGCTTCGCGCGCAGTATCGGTTGCCGGGATCTGCGCGACTTGCGCCTGCAACTGGCCCAGGCCAGCGGCGTCGGCAGCCGCTTTCTGCATCCAGAACCGGCGCCGGAGCAGTCGGCTTTTTTCACCCGGATCGTCGACGACATCGAAGCCACCCTGCGCCAGCACCTGGCCGGCTTCGATGCAACGCGCTTTGCCGCCGCCATCGCCTGTGTCGCCGATGCGCGCATGATTCACACATTCGGCATGGGCGGCTGCTCCAGCCTGTGCAGCGAGGAACTGCAAACCCGGCTGGTGCGCCTGGGTTACCCGGTGGCCGCCTGCCGCGACCCGGTGATGATGCGCATGGTCGCCGCCACGCTTGGCCCGCAACACAGCCTGATTGTCTGCTCGCTCAGCGGACGCACACCGGAACTGCTCGACGCCGTAACTCTGGCGCGCAGCTACGGTGCCCGCGTGTTGGCCATTACGCTGCCTGATTCACCACTGGCACAACTGGCCGAGGTCGTGCTGCCGTTACAAATTGCTGAAACCAATTTCATCTATAAACCCACCGCAGCGCGTTACGGCATGCTGCTAACCATCGATGTGCTGGCCACCGAACTGGCGTTGGCGAGCCCTGAAGACAATCAGGAGCGACTGCGCCGGATCAAGCTTGCGCTGGATGAATACCGTGGCGGCGAAGATGGCCTGCCGCTGGGAGACTGAACCATGCTTTATGACCTGATCATTCGCGACGCACTGGTCATCGACGGCAGTGACACACCGGGAGTGCGCGCCGATGTGGCAATCAGCGACGGACGCATCCAGCGCATCGGCAGTCTGCGCGATGCCAGTGCCCGGGAAGAAGTCGATGCGGCCGGTCGCGTACTGGCACCCGGGTTTATCGATGTGCACACCCACGACGATACGGTGGTCATCCGCAAACCCGAAATGCTGCCGAAAATCAGCCAGGGCGTGACGACCGTCATCGTCGGCAACTGCGGGATCAGCGCGTCGCCGGTTTCGCTAACGGGCAATCCTCCCGACCCCATGAACCTGCTGGGCGACGCGGCTGCGTTCGTCTATCCACGCTTCACCGACTACCGCGCCGCCGTCGAGAACGCCCGGCCCGCCGTCAACGTGGCGGCCCTGATCGGCCATACCGCCTTGCGTAGCAACCACATGGATGACTTGTTACGCAGCGCCAGCCCGGAAGAAATCGCCGCCATGCGCGTGCAGTTGCGTGACAGCCTGGAAGCGGGCGCGCTGGGGTTATCGACCGGCCTTGCCTACGCCTCTGCGTTCTCGGCCGAAACCAGCGAGGTCAAACAACTGGCGGAAGAGCTCAGCGCGTTCGGCGCGATTTACACCACCCACCTGCGCAGCGAATTCGAGCCGGTGCTGGAGGCCATGGCGGAAGCGTTCGATATAGGTCGCCATGCGCGCTCACCGGTCATCATCTCGCACATGAAATGCGCTGGTGCCGGCAACTGGGGACGCAGCCCGCAACTGCTGGCAGCCCTGGAAAAAGCCGCGCAGGACCATCCGGTAGGTTGCGACTGCTATCCCTATGCGGCCAGCTCTTCGACGCTGGACCTCAAACAAGTTACAGACGCGTTCCGCATCACCATCACCTGGTCTACGCCGCACCCGGATCAGGGCGGCAGGGATCTGCAGGAGATTGCCGCCGACTGGGGGCTGTCATTGCTGGACGCCGCACGCAAGTTGCAGCCTGCAGGCGCGGTGTACTACGGCATGGATGAGGGCGACGTCGAGCGCATCATGTCTCACCCGCTGGCGATGATCGGCTCCGATGGTCTTCCGGAAGACCCGTTTCCCCATCCGCGCCTGTGGGGCGCATTCCCCAGAGTGCTCGGACATTTCAGCCGCGACAAGGGGCTGTTTGCGTTGCACACCGCCGTACACAAAATGACCGGGCTGTCGGCCGCGCGCTTCGCCTTGCACGAGCGCGGTCTTATTCGCGAGGGCTACTGGGCGGACCTGGTGCTGTTCAATCCACAAACCGTGCGCGATATCGCGGATTTCAAAGACCCTCAGCGAGCGGCGCAAGGCATCGACGGTGTCTGGGTCAACGGCCGCTTGAGCTATGCCGACGGCAAACCGCATGGCGAGCGACAGGGCCGATTCCTGCCCCGCAGCGGTTCGCTGCACGAAGGCTTTGCGGATGCGAAAGCGCCGACGTAGTCGTCGGCGCTGAAAAGGGAAGGATGACCCTGATGCGTACAGGGTTACCAGAGGTAGGGAAACAGGAACTCGATCGAGTGCCGGGATAGGTTCAGGGCTACCGGCTTGCGGCCGTCCAACGTTATCAAGCCCTCTTTGGCCATCTGGCTCAACAGACTGCGTGTGGTGCGCTCGCCGACGCCCAAGCGGGCCTGAATATCAGCGCGCTGCTGATCGCCCTGGTAGAGCAACGCCTTATAGACATCTCGGGCCTCTATACGGAGCTCAGGAAGAGTCTCGCCCTTGCTGTCCGAAAGCGCGCGACGGCTGCGCATCTCGAAATAAACGTCGATCCGCTCGCCAAGCCTTTCCGGTTCAAGCTGCGCGCTGAAGTATTGCACCTGATCCAGGGCAGTCTCCGTGAAGAAACGGGTCCAGCGCAACAGGCCACTATCCGAAAGCTCACCCCGCCCGTCCAGCTCACCTTTGCGCGGGTGGTCGGCGGCGCCAAGCATCTCGTAGTAGGCGGTGACGTTGCGGGCAAATCCACGGCTCATGGACCACAGACCATACCCACCAAAGCCAGCTGCCTTCAGGTACTGATCCGTGAACAGGCGGCCGGTGCGACCGTTGCCATCCATAAATGGGTGAATCCACATCAGCCTGTGGTGCGACGCTGCAGCCGCAAAGAAGCCCGAAAGGCCGTGAATCCAGTCCAGGCGGTACATTCGCTCAAAATCGTTGAGGTATGTGGGCATCTGCTCGACGGTTGGAGGGATGTGCTTGCCGACGCGAACCCCCAGATGCCGGAATTCGCCGGGGACCATACGCACGGTATCGCCCTTCTCATTGAGTTGAATATCCAGCATATCTTCGGGCACGCCAACATAGAACTCGCGGTGCATGCGTGAGATAGCGCTCTTCGTGCACACGTCGACCTGATTGATAGGCTCATCGGTAAGTCGACGCTGGGCTTCAATGTGACGCTTGATCTCCTGCAGGTCCTTTGCACCCTTGAACTCCTGAGGCGCATCCTCGGCACGCAGAATGTCGGCGGGAATAGTGGAGTTACCCTCGATCTTGTTGCTGTAGTAAGAATTCACCACCCGAAGCAGATTCATCATCGGCAAGCGCAGCGGGCCCGGAATTTTCGCGTGGAGGGCCGCATCGAGCCGCATGATCTGGACGACCTGATCCTGCAACTCATCGGGCGCTTTGTCTTGGGGAATGTACGGTGTGAATGCCATTTGCCGATTTTAAACCCCACCTAATGCCCCTACTTATAGGGGCTGGGTAATTTTTAACCGGCTATTTTTGCCGGCTTGCTTGCCGGCAATTTATCACTCCTTGTCCCTAAGAGCACTACCGTCGTCCGATGACCAGCGATCAGCCCTGAGAATCAGCAAGAGGAATAGTCTTTTCTATTTCCTCTCCCATAGGTTCAGCTCTCAAAAACCAACATCGTCAGCCCAGCAACTACTGGTGATACTGCGCCGACAACTCGTGTACCGCGTTGATGAACGCACCGGCATTGGCCGGGTCGACTTCAGGGGTGATGCCGTGGCCGAGGTTGAAGACGTGGCCGGTGCCGCTGCCGTAGCTGGCAAGGATGCGCGCGACTTCCTGGCGGATGGCTTCCGGGCGCGCGTACAGCACGGTCGGGTCCATGTTGCCTTGCAGCGAAACCTTGCTGCCGACACGCTGACGCGCTTCGCCGATGTCGCAAGTCCAGTCCAGCCCGAGGGTGTCTGCACCGATGTCGGCAATGCTTTCCAGCCACAGGCCGCCGCCTTTGGTGAACACGATCACTGGCACCTTGCGCCCGTCGTTTTCGCGAATCAGGCCGTTGACGATCTTGCGCATGTAGGCCAGCGAGAACTCCTGATACGCCGCCGAAGACAGGCTGCCGCCCCAGCTGTCGAAGATCTGCACGGCCTGCGCACCGGCCAGAATCTGGCCATTGAGGTAGGAGGTCACTGACTGCGCCAGCTTGTCGAGCAGCAGGTGCATGGCTTGCGGGTTGTCGTAAAGCATGGCCTTGGATTTGCGGAAGTCCTTCGACGAACCGCCCTCGACCATGTAGGTCGCCAGCGTCCATGGGCTGCCAGCGAAACCGATCAGCGGTACACGACCATTGAGTTCGCGGCGAATGGTGCTGACCGCATCCATCACGTAACCCAGATCCTGCTGTGCATCAGGGATCGGCAACGCTTCGATGTCGGCCAGCGTGCTGACGGTTTTCCTGAAGCGCGGACCTTCGCCGGTTTCAAAGTACAGCCCCTGGCCCATCGCATCGGGAATGGTCAGGATGTCGGAGAACAGAATCGCTGCGTCCAGCGGGTAGCGATCCAGCGGCTGCATGGTGACTTCACAGGCGAACTGCGGGTTCTTGCACAGGCTCATGAAGTCCCCGGCACTGGCGCGGCTGGCGCGGTACTCCGGCAGGTAACGACCTGCCTGACGCATCATCCATACCGGCGTGACGTCTACGGGTTGCTTGAGCAAAGCGCGAAGGAAACGGTCGTTCTTCAGGGCAGTCATGTCGGCATCCGCAATAAAAGTGCCGGCATTTTCTCAGAGCTCGACGCAAAAGGCACGGCGGGAGCCGTGCCTTTTGTCTATCGAGGCGATTTGCTGTGGTTATACAGGGTCATGCGCCTTCAGAACCGGCCGATTTCTCTCACATGTTCTTATGGTTGACGATATCGAAAGGCTCAAGCATGCCTTTTTCCACCCGCTTGAGCCCCAGACGCCAATCCCCTCTCCCAGTGCTATCGCCAATGGAAGTCAGGTCCAGGAAATAAAACTTTCCGTTTTTATCCAGTTTATTTTTTGCAGTGGGCTTCCATTTATGCAGGTGAGCAGCGCCATCAAGAACGTACTTCTCAACAGCATTCTTGACTGAGGCTTCCAGATCCTTGGCCTGTATATGCTCATACGCCGCTTTGAACTCGGCAGTGTCGAAAAAATTATTCATGTGTATTTTGTACCTGAGCTTTCCAGCGCTCTTGCCCGGCGTACCGGCACCGCCTGCTGATTCCATGGGCAGTTTGGTTATGCGGTGTCTGCCACCGCCGCGCAAACCGGTCGACGCATGCACCCAGACACCTTGATCGTCAAGCTGGATCGGCAGTTGGTAGTAAGCATCTGGCCGCCGCGAATCGATAACCCGCCACGCTGCCGAGTCGGAGTCATATGTGACGGCATAGGCTTTTTCCTGTTGCACGGCATAGAAGCGGCTCGGCACACCCTCTTGAGCTTTCTCATGGATGCCCCGGTAAATCCCGTCGTCGCGCATTTTCAAACCGACAGGCGTTTTGGATACGGCTGTTTTCGGGTCGAGCACAGAGCGGCCTGTCTTTGCCGCAGAAGACGTCCTGACCCGCCGCCCTTTTGACAGCGTCAGTGCATCGGCCAACAACAGCGCCGCCTGAACGAAATACAACGGAGCGATACCCTGTTCGCTGGACTTCTTTCCAACGCCCTGCCAGATGGCGTAAAAACTGCGAAGGGCAGCGATCGGCAACTGCACTTTGAAAGGCGTGAAGATGAGGACGATGTCGCCAACGACTTTGGTGATTTCCCAGGCACTTTCCCAGTAGGTTTCCCAGTTGGTATTGGTCTGTTCATCGACGGCAGAAATCACCCGAGCGACTTCAGACTCATAGACCGCCTCGAGAAAATTCCCGGTACACGGCTGCAGATCCATGAACAGCGTGTCACGGCCAGCGGTCAGCACATGCCTGACATCGGCCTGGGCGGCCAAAGGTGCCTTGCCCACCAGATAGTCCAGAAAATCGGGCTCAAGCAGGATCCGCTGCCGAAACTCCTGCGAATTGCTCATCTCCCGAAAGCATATTCCGTCAGGAGCCTGCGGGGTAAAGACCATCAGCGTGGCGACGCTGGAGCGCGACTCTGTGCCGATCACCAATACACCACTCAATGAAACACCATTGATGAGTAACTGGCTGACCTGAATGCGATGCCCCTCCACCATTGCGCGATCATCACTGTCAGTTGGATGATCAAGCACCGCGGCAACCCATTTGTAGCCTCTGTTCGCCAGCTCGGGAGGAAGCCCGCCATCGCCCAGAAAGTCGCCCGCCATCTTCGCCTCGATCGCGTCGAGGCGCATTTGTGCGCGCATGACGCGTGCATAACGCTCACAGTGCCATTGTCCTGCCGCCGACGTGGACAGAACCGTGCTGAGGTATCTGGAGTAACTCTCACCAATGTTCAGATCACGAATCAGGCTAAACAGATAACCAGCGTTGAGGAAACGGACCAATTGCCCTTGATCGTCAAACGCGCGACTGGTGAGTAGAAAGTTGATATTGGTGAAGGCAATGTTTTCCAGCGACAGATCTGTAAGGCTGCGCTCTTGAGTTTCGTAATGCGGCTCCAGCTCGGAAGGGCCGACATATTCGTAATCGATATCAATGCCGACACCCGGATCAATCTCGACGCTGATGGTATGGACGGTGATAAGGTCAGGATCCACTGTCATACCGTGGTCGAGCAAAATTCGCTCTTGTAGCCTCGCCCGGGCGTAGTGACGCAACCGGTCCGGCTGTCCGTAAATGGAAGGATCCAGCAGGTCAGGTGCCTGGGCTTCGAGCAAGGCCTGACTGTAGTCCTGCACCGCCACTTTCCAGCGCTGTTTTTCGACATCGGTCGCGTTCGCGAACCAGTCAGGCAGACAATCGCTTTCGATTTCAGTGGGTTGCTCAGGGTCAAACCAACCGCGATTTTTCTCAATGGCACGCCGGGTCAGAACGTCGCGAATCCCTTTCACATCCTGCTCGAACTGCATGCCCAGCGCAGAACGCTCTTCGGTTTTCAATTGCGAACCGATCGCGAGATAGAAGCTGTCGGTACCCGGCTTGAATGAGACAAACTCACCGTTCTCGGCGTCCCGTGCACTGTAATTACCGTAGCCGTCATGCCGCAAAACGATACGTGTATCGTCAGGGTCTGCCGGGAAGGACTCGCTATCGCCGGGCTCGAAGATCAGCAACGCTCGCCCCGATTCAGCAGCCAGCAATTCGCTTGTGATCTCGCGGGCCAGCTCATCGGTGCAGGCGTTGAAGCTCCGTGTTCGCGACAGGCCGTCGATAGCCAGACTGCTGCTCCATTCCTGCACAGAAATGTTCAAGGCCTCGTCGAAAGAGTCTGGCAGAACACCATTATCCAGAAAGTCAGCGTCGTCCTGCACTGTCAGCGGCAACTGCTCCAGCAGCTCTTCAAGACGTCCGACGGGAACCTGTGGGTATAAAGCGCACAGTTCGCTCAGAGCAGCGGAAAGCAGAGTCTGCTGACGAATCCACAGGGGCAGGAAGGGATTTCGTGTGCGGGTATCCAGCTGAACCTTCGAGGCGCCCTCACCGGCCGCCACAAGTGCATCGAATAACAGCGGCCTCTGGTCATTTGCCAGCCCCGCTATTTTCTCGCGCAGGGTGACGATTCGTCCGCTATCACTGTGACTACCGGGAAAGTTGCCGCCCATTCCGACCCTGGAACCTACCGGCAACTGACTGAACACCCAACGCAGCAATGGCTCGTCATCGGCGACCGGAATATTATCCGGAACGATATAAGCATCAGCGTTCTGCATCAGGACAACACTGTTCTGAACGACGCTTTCATCGTTGCCTTTCAAAAAAATCGCGAGGACTTCTTCGTTCTCGTTGTGAATCCGGATCGACAGGTCTGCAGGCCATTCAGGCAACTGAACCAGTAAGGCAAACAAAGCCTCATCGCCGTCATCCGGGAAAAAGTCTTTCTCCGTGAAGCGCTCGACGAACTGGTCGATTATCCGGTCTGCCCGTTCACGGTTGCGGTGTTCGCGGACGGCAACGCTACTGGGCGTGAACCTGTCCGGGCCGAGAGATTGCTGTTCAGTGGAGCGCGCAAGCTTGCCCATGGGTGCTGCGTTCAACATGGCTATTTCCTTATAGCAACATGGATGGAGGGAGTATCCAAGGCGATGAGCTCCCGATGAGGATCAGGAGCGTAATCCTTTTCAGGCGTCGGTAAAGGGGGCGGAAAACAGCTGTAAACAATCACCTGTCACCTACACTGCAACAGGCTTTGATTGGCATTCAAAAGAGGGATTGAAACCTTGATACACCGCCTGTGGCAGGGCGGTGAAACTTAATGAAAAGCGCTTTTCAATACCGGGATCAGGTTATTTCAAAACGTCACGAAACCGTTTTCCCAGGCCCCCCAATCCAGGCATGACCTTGGCCACGCTGGAATATGGAATCAATTATCCTGACTGATACCCGAATGCCCCGAAGCTGCAGATGCTGCTAGCGCCTGTTCAAGTGCGTAGGCATAGCTCAGCAAATCAGCTTCATCCCAGGCAGTGGAAAGAAAATATAACCCTCTTGGCAGGCCATTCTCTTCGAGCCCGACGGGCACGGTTATTCCCGGATATCCCGCGATTGCGCCAACCGCTTTGAACGAAACCTCTGACCAGTCAATGAGCGCGTCAAGCGAGTGCTGTTGCAGGAGCCCATCGATCAATTGCCGATGAGCAGTGCGCAAATGGGTTGCAATGGACAGGTAATTCTCCTGATCGAGAGTCGCGCCCGAGGAGTCAATCAATAAATCCTGGTCATAGGCTTGCGCGCCATCAGACGCGGTGTTGAATGCAATGATGTCATCCAGCGTGCTGACCCCCAGCCCGGTGCGTGTGCTCAAGTAAGCGTTAAGCTCACGCTTGAAGTCATGCAGCAGCACTCGATACTCCGGGGTGCTATCAATCGACGGAACGTCGACTGGAACCAGTATCGCCCCGGCCGAACTCAAACGACTCTTCACCTTTTGGAATTCAGGATCGTCGTCCATCAGCATGCCGTCATGGGTGCGGCTCGAATAGCCCAGGCGCTTGCCGTTCAACGCGTCCGCTCTGAGCTGATCGACATAGTTCACGGTGTCAGCGCAGGCTCGGGCGGTGGCTTCGTCGAGAGGGTCGGTACCGCTCATCGCCGTCAGCAGGATGGCGGTATCCGTGACCGTTCGCGCCATGGGCCCGGGGGTGTCCTGACGACTGGAGAGCGGAATCATGCCGGTACGGCTGAGCCGGCCCAGCGTAGGCCTCAGCCCTACGACACCACTCGTGGCTGCAGGCTGGATGATCGACCCATTGGTTTCAGTGCCCACCGCCAGGGGTGAAAAACCAGCCGCAAGAGCCACTGCCGAACCGGAGCTGGAGCCAAGCGGATCAGCGTTCAAGTCATAGGGATGACGCGTCTGCCCGCCGCGACCACTCCAACCGCTCGGCACCTCGTACCCACGAAAATGCGCCCATTCGCTGAGATTGGCTTTGCCGATGATGATCGCGCCGGCCTCGCGAAGCCGCTGCACCACGAAAGCATCGTGGAGCGCGGGCGCCCCGACCATAGCGAGCGCACCCGCAGTCGTCTGCATCCTGTCGGCCGTATCGAGATTGTCTTTTATCACGATGGGGATGCCATGCAGCGGCCCACGTTGCTCCCCACGGGAACGCTCCCCGTCCAGTTGCGCGGCTATCTGCAGAGCGTCGGGGTTGATTTCAATGAGGGCGTTAAGCGCCGGGCCATTTTTGTTCAGCGCTTCGATGCGCTGGAGCAGGTCTGTCACCAGCCCGGCAGAGGTCAGGCTGCCTGCGCTCATGCGTCGCTGGAGCTCGACACTGGACTCAAAGTAAACCGCCTTGTTTTCGATGATCGAACCGAAAACCGGTCCATCGAAGTTGGCGTACGCCTGGCTGGCAAATGTGCAGGGCGCTATCGAGAGCGCGAGACAGAAACCAAACTGATTGTTCATGATGTCCTTCCCTGGTTGATAAAACGCTCGTCTTGAGCGAGTTACACCAAGCTTAGGAAGGAGGGGGCAGAAGGGATGTCAGAGAAATCGGTAAATTACCCGTGATGGGTAGACGCTTGTTGCCAGAGCGCGCCTGAGTAGCGGCACGCTCTGGCGACACAAGGCTCAGACGCCCAGGTAATCCAGAATCCCTTCAGCCGCATTACGGCCTTCGAAGATAGCGGTCACCACCAAGTCGGAGCCGCGCACCATGTCGCCACCCGCGAAGATCTTCGGGTTGCTGGTCTGGTGCTTGTACTGCGCCTGTTCCGGGGCCACGACGCGGCCCTGGCTGTCGGTGCTTATGGTGAACTGCTCGAACCAGGGCGCCGGGCTTGGGCGGAAGCCGAAGGCAATGACCACGGCTTCTGCCGGGATGATCTCTTCGGAGCCCGGAATCGGTTCGGGACTGCGACGACCACGGGCATCCGGTTCGCCCAGGCGCGTCTCGACCACTTTCACGCCTTCAACCTTGCCCTCACCAATGATGGCGATAGGCTGACGGTTGTAGAGGAACCTCACGCCTTCTTCCTTGGCGTTTTTCACTTCCTTGCGCGAGCCAGGCATGTTTTCTTCGTCGCGACGGTAGGCGCAGGTCACTGACTTGGCGCCCTGGCGGATCGAGGTGCGGTTGCAGTCCATCGCCGTGTCGCCACCGCCCAGAACCACGACCCGCTTGCCCTTCATGTCGACAAAGTCTTCCGGCGCCTTTTCAAAACCCAGGTTGCGATTGACGTTGGCGATCAGGAAGTCGAGCGCATCGTGCACGCCCGGCAGATCCTCACCGGGGAAGCCGCCTTTCATGTAGGTGTAGGTGCCCATGCCCATGAACACCGCATCGTACTCGGCGAGCAGCTGATCGATGGTGACATCCTTGCCGACTTCGGTGTTGAGACGGAATTCGATACCCATGCCGGTGAACACTTCACGGCGATGGCTCAGCACGGATTTCTCCAGTTTGAATTCCGGGATGCCGAAGGTCAGCAGACCGCCGATTTCCGGGTTCTTGTCGAACACCACCGGGGTCACGCCGCCGCGCACCAGCACGTCGGCACAGCCCAGGCCCGCAGGCCCCGCGCCGATGATCGCGACGCGCTTGCCGGTCGGCACGACCTTGGACATGTCCGGACGCCAGCCCATGGCAAAGGCAGTATCGGTGATGTACTTCTCGACCGAACCGATGGTTACCGCACCAAAACCGTCGTTCAGTGTGCAGGCACCTTCACACAGGCGATCCTGCGGGCACACACGGCCGCAGACTTCCGGCAGGGTGTTGGTCTGGTGCGACAATTCCGCGGCCGCGAGGATATTGCCCTCGGCGACCAGCTTGAGCCAGTTGGGAATGAAGTTGTGCACCGGGCACTTCCATTCGCAATACGGGTTGCCGCAGCCCAGGCAGCGGTGCGCTTGATCGGCAGACTGCTGGGGCTTGAAAGGCTCGTAGATTTCCCCGAACTCTTTCTTGCGTTGACGCAGCAGTTTCTTCTTCGGGTCTTTACGTCCGACGTCGATGAACTGGAAGTCGTTACTGAGACGTTCAGCCATTCTCTGGAGCCTCTTTGCGGCAGCTTCAAGCGACAAGCTTCAAGCTGCAAGAAATCAATTCAGTTCAATTCACAGGGTGGCAAACTTGCGGCTTGAAGCTAACCGCTAGCAGCTGCTTTTACTGCGGATTCGCCCGAGTGCTGGACAGCAGCGATTTCAGGTTGGCAGCCTTGGGCTTGACCAGCCAGAAACGACGCAGGTAGTCGTCCAGGTTTTCCGCGATATTGCGGCCCCATTCGCTGTCGGTTTCCGCGACGTACTCATTCAGGACGCTTTGCAGGTGAGTGCGGTAAGCCTCCATCGATTCGCCGCTGATACGCTGGATCTCGACCAGTTCATGGTTAACGAGGTCAACGAAGGTGTTGTCCAGGTCGAGCACGTAGGCGAAACCGCCGGTCATGCCGGAACCGAAGTTGTAGCCGGTCTTGCCCAGTACGCAGACGAAACCACCCGTCATGTATTCGCAGCAATGATCGCCAGTGCCTTCAACGACAGTGTGGGCACCGGAGTTACGCACGGCGAAACGCTCGCCTGCCGTACCTGCCGCAAACAGCTTGCCGCCGGTTGCGCCGTACAGGCAGGTGTTGCCGATAATCGCACTTTCGTTGGTCTTGAACGGGCTGCCCTTGGGCGGCACGATTACCAGCTTGCCAGCGGTCATGCCCTTGCCGACGTAGTCGTTGGCATCGCCTTCCAGATACATGTTCAGGCCACCGGCGTTCCACACCCCGAAGCTCTGACCGGCAGTGCCCTTGAAGCGGAAGGTGACAGGTGCCTTGTTCATGCCCTGGTTGCCGTGCAGTCTGGCGATTTCGCCAGAGATGCGCGCGCCGATCGAACGGTCGCAGTTGCAGATATCCAGTTCGTAGTCGCCGCCGCTGAGCGACTCGATGGCCGGCTTGGCCATCTCCACCATCTTCTCGGCCAGCAGGCCCTTGTCGAACGGCGGGTTGCGATCCACCAGGCTGAACTGAGGCTTGTCGGCCGGAATGTGGTCGCTGCCCAGCAACGGTGTCAGGTCCAGATGCTGCTGCTTCTCGGTTTCGCCCGGCAGGATGTCCAGCAGGTCGGTGCGCCCGATCAGCTCTTCCAGTGAGCGAACACCCAGCTTGGCCAGCCACTCGCGGGTTTCTTCCGCCACGTAGGTGAAGAAGTTGATCACCATGTCGACGGTGCCGATGTAATGGTCTTTGCGCAGCTTTTCGTTCTGAGTCGCTACGCCGGTGGCGCAGTTGTTCAGGTGGCAGATACGCAGGTATTTGCAGCCCAGCGCGATCATCGGCGCGGTGCCGAAGCCGAAGCTTTCGGCCCCGAGGATGGCGGCCTTGATCACGTCCAGGCCGGTTTTCAGACCACCGTCGGTTTGTACCCGAACCTTGCCGCGCAGGTCGTTGCCACGCAGGGTCTGGTGGGTTTCGGCCAGCCCCAGCTCCCACGGTGCGCCGGCGTACTTGATCGAGGTCAGCGGCGATGCACCGGTGCCACCGTCGTAACCGGAAATGGTGATCAGGTCGGCATAGGCCTTGGCGACACCGGCGGCAATGGTGCCGACGCCCGCTTCTGCCACCAGCTTGACCGAGACCAGCGCCGCCGGGTTGACCTGTTTCAGGTCAAAAATCAGCTGCGACAAGTCTTCGATGGAATAGATGTCGTGGTGTGGAGGCGGCGAAATCAGCGTCACGCCCGGTACTGCATAACGCAGCTTGGCGATCAGGCCATTGACCTTGCCGCCCGGCAGTTGCCCGCCCTCGCCTGGCTTGGCGCCCTGCGCGACTTTGATCTGCAGCACATCGGCATTGACCAGATACTCGGGCGTCACGCCAAAGCGGCCCGTCGCGATCTGCTTGATCTTGGAACTGCGGACCGTGCCGTAACGGGCCGGGTCTTCGCCACCCTCACCGGAGTTGGAGCGCGCGCCCAGACGGTTCATTGCCTCGGCCAACGCTTCGTGGGCCTCGGGCGACAAAGCGCCCAGAGAAATACCGGCCGAGTCGAAGCGCTTGAAGATTTCGCTCAGCGGCTCGATTTCGTCGATGTTCAGCGGCTGATCGATTGTCCTGACCTGCAGCAGGTCACGAATCATCGACACCGGACGCTGGTCCACCAGCGAGGTGTATTCCTTGAATTTGCTGTAGTCGCCCTGCTGCACAGCAGCCTGCAGGGTGCTGACCACGTCCGGGTTGTAGGCGTGGTACTCACCACCAAACACGAACTTGAGCAGGCCGCCTTGCTGGATCGGCTTGCGCGGGCTCCAGGCTTCGGCAGCCAGCGCCTTCTGTTCGGCTTCGATGTCGACAAAGCGCGCGCCCTTCAGGCGGCTCGGTACACCGCGGAAGCTGAGGTCGCAGACTTCCTCGGACAGGCCAATGGCTTCGAACAACTGCGCGCCACGGTAGGACGCAACGGTGGAGATGCCCATCTTCGAGAGGATCTTGAGCAGGCCCTTGGTGATGCCTTTGCGGTAGTTCTTGAAGACTTCGTACAGATCGCCCAGTACTTCGCCGGTACGGATCAGGTCGCCCAGCACTTCGTAGGCCAGGAACGGATAGACCGCCGAGGCGCCGAAGCCGATCAGCACGGCGAAATGGTGCGGGTCACGCGCCGTTGCGGTTTCGACCAGGATGTTGCTGTCGCAGCGCAGACCCCGCTCGGTCAGACGGTGGTGAACCGCGCCGACCGCCAGCGAGGCGTGCACCGGCAGCTTGCCCGGCGCGATGTGTCGGTCGCTCAGCACGATCAGCGTATGACCGGCACGCACGGCTTCTTCGGCCTGATCGGCAACGCTGCGCACAGCGGCTTCAAGGCCCAGGCTTTCATCGTAGTTCAGGTCAATGATATGGCGCTCGAACCCTGGACGCTCCAGGTTCATCAGCGAGCGCCATTTGGCTGGCGAAATGACCGGCGAGCTGAGGATCACGCGCGAGGCGTGCTCCGGCGACTCCTGGAAGATATTGCGCTCGGCACCAAGGCAGATCTCCAGCGACATGACGATGGCTTCACGCAGCGGGTCGATCGGCGGGTTGGTCACCTGCGCGAACTGCTGACGGAAGTAATCATAAGGCGAGCGCACACGACGCGACAGCACGGCCATTGGCGTGTCGTCACCCATCGAGCCTACGGCTTCCTGACCCTGCTCGCCCAGCGGACGCAGCACCTGATCACGCTCTTCGAACGTGACCTGATACATCTTCATGTACTGCTTGAGCTGCTCGCTGTCGTAAAAAGCCGAACCGTGGTCATTGTCTTCCATGGTCGCCTGAATGCGCAGGGCATTCTTGCGCAGCCATTGCTTGTACGGATGACGCGACTTGAGGCGGTTGTCGATAGCATCGGTGTCGAGGATCTGACCGGTTTCGGTGTCCACGGCAAAGATCTGCCCCGGACCGACACGGCCCTTGGCGATGACATCTTCGGGTTTGTAATCCCACACGCCGATTTCCGATGCGAGGGTGATGTAACCGTTCTTGGTCGTGACCCAGCGCGCCGGGCGCAGGCCGTTGCGGTCGAGCAGGCAGACCGCATGACGACCTTCGGTCATGACCACGCCCGCAGGGCCGTCCCACGGCTCCATGTGCATGGAGTTGTACTCATAGAACGCCCGCAGGTCCGGGTCCATGGTCTCGACGTTCTGCCACGCAGGCGGAATGATCATGCGCACGCCACGGAACAGGTCGATGCCGCCGGTGACCATCAGCTCGAGCATGTTGTCCATGCTCGATGAGTCAGAACCCACGCGGTTGACCAGCGGGCCCAGTTCGTCCAGGTCCATCAGATCGTTGGTGAACTTGGTGCGCCGCGCCTGTGCCCAGTTGCGGTTGCCGGTAATGGTGTTGATCTCGCCATTGTGGGCGAGAAAACGGAACGGTTGCGCCAGCGGCCATTTCGGCAGGGTATTGGTGGAGAAGCGCTGGTGGAACACGCAGATAGCGGTCTGCAGACGCTCGTCGCTCAGGTCCGGGAAGAAGGCCGTGAGGTCGGCCGGCATCATCAGGCCTTTGTAAATGATGGTCTTGTGCGAAAAGCTGCAGATGTAGTGATCGGTATCTGCGGCGTTGGACACCGACGAGCGGCGACGCGCACTGAACAGTTTGATGGCGAATTCCTGATCGCTCAGGCCTTCACCGCCAATGAATACTTGCTCGATTTTCGGCAGGCGCTCCAGCGCCAGGCGACCCAGAACGCTGGTATCGATCGGCACCTGACGCCAGCCCACCAGATCCAGGCCTTCGGCGAGGATTTCGCGGTTCATGTTTTCGCGCGCAGCGTCGGCCCTGGCGTCGTCCTGATTGAGGAACACCATGCCCACAGCATATTGGCGGGGCAGATCGACGTTGAAGTGTTGCTTGGCGATCGCACGCAGGAAGCCATCGGGCTTCTGAATCAACAGACCGCAACCGTCGCCGGTCTTGCCGTCGGCGTTGATACCGCCACGGTGGGTCATGCAGGTCAGGGCCTGAACGGCCGTCTGCAACAGGTGATGACTGGGCTCGCCCTGCATATGAGCGATCAGGCCGAAGCCGCAGTTATCCTTGAATTCATCTGGTTGGTATAGACCTGCTTTCATAGACACTTTCTCACCAGGCTGCCTCTATGCGAGGCAAATTTCCTTTTAATTCAACCAATTACCTGTCACGCCGAACGTGCGCCAGCTTCGGACAGGCAAAACGGAGGTCATTGTACACAGCGACACAAGGGCTAACAAATTTAACGACGATTGGCTGATAATCAATGTCGCAATTATGAAAGTTTTAAAACGGGTCGCTGTGCTAGTCAAAGTATTTCTTCGTGAATCTGACTGACGCGACGGGAGACTGTAGGGCGCTTGTAACGCAGACGCCGCAAGGCACGGGCCGATAGGCCGCGCGCGCAGGCGGGTTAAGTCAGGTAGGTCGGCGGCGGCCCGGGTAGGGCCGCTGCGACTTTAACGAGTGGCGCCGAGCTCTTGTTGGACGCTGGCGACAGTACGAGGCCAAGGTTTACCAGCCTGAACCTTGGCTGGCAATACCTTGATGGCTGCCAGGGCGGCAGCACGGTCAGGAAAGTTGCCATACGTCACAACGTACAGCGGCTTGCCCTGCAGGGTTTTCTTGAAATAACGATACTCGCCACCCTGCTCTGCAACGTAGGCCTGGGCCGTCGCTTCGGAGCTGGTGCCGAGAATCTGCACCACATAGTGGCCTGGTGCCTGGCTGCTGTACCAGCTACCGCCGGCAGCCGGTTTGGCCGCGGCCGCTGCCGGTTTTTCAGCCGGTTTGGCAGCAGGAGCCGGGGCTGGCTTGGCTGTGGCGACCTGAGTTTGCGCAGGTGCCGGCTTGGCAGCTGGCGCCGGGGTCGGTGCAGGGATGGACGAACGAGGCGTCTGCGCTGCGGCCTGACCTGCCGGAACACCGGCTGGCGGCGCAGTAGTGGTCACGGTCGGCGGCTGGGCAGGCGAACCTGTCGGCACGGCGTCTTCGTCGGAATCACTGGAACCGGCGGCTTCGGCCAGAGGACCGCGCATCACCGGCTGGTTGCCATTCATCGGCAACGGCATCGGCTGGGAATTGCCAGCGAATTCGATGGCCGGGCTGCCGTTGTTGGATTGTTGAGCAGTTGGCTTGCCTTCACCCAGCGGCAGTTGCGCCTGAGCGGAAGCCGGGGCATTGGCGGGTGTACCCGTCTTGTCGCCGCGACCCGGGATCAGCACGGCTGCTGCCACGGCCACTA
>Ga0308164_10000559_pt1 | contig 58280 bp, 55 predicted proteins | sample PhyTR2_FD_201031 | JGI IMG/M metagenome (GOLD analysis project Ga0308164, IMG submission 201031) | Phyllosphere microbial communities from UC Gill Tract Community Farm, Albany, California, United States - DLSLT.R2 | ecosystem: Host-associated > Plants > Phyllosphere > Unclassified | place: USA... | reverse complement strand
TTTGAAAAGTCGCCGGAAGATTTCGTCGACATGAAGGGCAAGAAGGTCGTGGTACTGGGCGGCGGCGATACCGCGATGGACTGCAACCGCACCTCCATCCGCCAGGGCGCCAAGGCGGTAACCTGCGCCTACCGTCGTGATGAGGCGAACATGCCGGGCTCGCGCAAAGAGGTGAAGAACGCCAAGGAAGAAGGTGTGAAATTCCTCTACAACCGCCAGCCGATCGCTATCGTCGGTGAAGACAAAGTCGAAGGCGTGAAGGTGGTCGAGACCCGTCTCGGCGAGCCTGATGCCCGCGGCCGTCGCAGCCCCGAGCCGATTCCGGGTTCGGAAGAGATCATCCCGGCCGACGCCGTGGTCATCGCTTTCGGTTTCCGCCCCAGCCCGGCCCCGTGGTTCGAGCAACAAGGCATCCAGACCGACAGCCAGGGCCGCGTGGTGGCGCCCGAGCAAGGCAAGTTCAAGCACCAGACCAGCAACCCGAAGATCTTCGCCGGTGGCGACATGGTCCGCGGTTCCGACCTGGTGGTGACGGCGATCTTCGAAGGCCGCAACGCCGCCGAAGGGATCCTCGACTACCTGGAAGTTTGACCGCCAGGTAGCGACAAATCGCCTCGATAGATAAAAGGCACGGCTCTCGCCGTGCCTTTTGCTTCCCGGTCTGAGAAAATGCCCGCACTTTTCTGCCGGATGTTGCCATGACTGCCCTGAAGAATGACCGTTTCCTGCGTGCCCTGCTCAAGCAACCGGTCGATGTCACCCCCGTGTGGATGATGCGCCAGGCCGGCCGCTACCTGCCTGAATACCGTGCCAGCCGCGCCAAGGCCGGTGATTTCATGAGCCTGTGCATGAACCCGTCGTTCGCTTGTGAAGTCACGATGCAGCCGCTGGAACGCTACCCGCTGGATGCGGCGATCCTGTTCTCCGACATCCTCACTATCCCCGACGCCATGGGCCAGGGCCTGTACTTCGAGACCGGCGAAGGCCCGCGCTTCAAGAAAGTGGTCAGCACCCTGGCCGATATCGAGGCGTTGCCGATCCCCGATCCGCACAAGGACCTGGGTTACGTGATGGACGCGGTCAGCACCATCCGCCGCGAGCTCAACGGCCGTGTGCCGCTGATCGGCTTCTCCGGCAGCCCCTGGACCCTGGCCACCTACATGGTCGAAGGCGGGTCGTCGAAAGACTTCCGCAAGACCAAGGCCATGCTCTACGACAACCCGCAAGCCATGCACCTGCTGCTCGACAAACTGGCGCAATCGGTCACGTCCTACCTCAATGGCCAAATCCAGGCCGGCGCCCAGGCCGTGCAGATTTTCGACACCTGGGGCGGCAACCTGTCGGCGGCGGCGTACCAGGAGTTCTCCCTGGCGTACATGAAGAAGATCGTCAGCGGCCTGATCCGCGAGAATGATGGCCGCCAGGTGCCGGTCATCCTGTTCACCAAGAACGGCGGCCTGTGGCTGGAAAGCATCGCCGACGCCGGTGCCGACGCCCTCGGCCTGGATTGGACCTGCGACCTGGGTGAGGCCCGCCGCCGCGTGGGCGGCAAGGTCGCATTGCAGGGCAACATGGACCCGACTGTGCTGTATGCCAAGCCGCAAGCGATTCGTGCGGAAGTGGCGCGTATTCTGGGCAGCTATGGCCATGGCACCGGGCACGTATTCAACCTCGGGCACGGCATCACGCCAGAGGTCGACCCCGAGCACGCGGGCGCGTTCATCAATGCGGTGCACGAGTTCTCGGCGCAATACCACCAGTAAGCGCTGCCCCGCGTGGCTCGCGAACAACCTGTTTGCGGGCCGGCGTGCTTTTGAGAGTTATCTGATACCCCCGCGTTCAACCGCTGCTTAGACTCCTGCTTTTTCCGGAAGAACCGCGATTCGCCCCTTCGGGCGGCATTGCGTTTCGGTAATCGCAGGAGCAGTACCATGCCCATTCCCTTCAAGAAAACCGACGCGGCCCGTCTCGGCGCGGCTGTTTTCGCTCTCTCCGCAAGCCTGTTCACCGTTCAACAGGCCCAGGCCCACGGCTACATCACCGAGCCCGCCTCGCGCGACTACATGTGCCGCCTGGGCACCAACACCGGTTGCGGCGCGGTTCAATACGATCCGCAAGCCACGGGCGAAACCGATAAAGGCTTCCCCGCCACTGGCGCGCAGGACGGCAAGATCGCCAGCGGCGGCCATCCCAGCTTCACCGCCGTAGACGTGCAGACCGCCAGCCGCTGGGCTCGCCACGAACTGAACGACCGCACCCTTCGGGTTCAGTGGCAATACACCGCAGCCCACCGCTCGACTCGCTGGGAGTATTTCATCAGCAAGCAGGGCTGGAACCCCAATGCACCGCTTAGCCGCGAAACCTTCGAACTGACGCCTTTCTGTGTGGTGGAAGGCAATGGCGAAGTGCCTATCGACGGCCCAATGGGCGGCCATGGCCCAGGCAAGGTCAAGCATGAATGCGAGATTCCCGCGGACCGCACTGGCCACCATGTCGTGCTGGGCATGTGGACCGTGGACGATACGCCCATGGCCTTTCACAAGATCATCGACGTCGACATCAAGGCTGATGCTGGCCCAGGCGAGCCTATCGATGGCTGGTCGGCAGTGGGCAACATTTCCGCAACCCAAACGCTGAAAGCCGGCGACACGGTCAAGCTGCGGGCTTTCACCGGCAGTGCCGAGTCGGCCGAGCACAGCGTCGAGCTAGCGATCACCGCCGGGCTGGAGCAACCGCTCGACTGGGCTCACGCCCTGGCGCAGAAGGTCAACGAAAGCAGCGAGTCGATACGTGCCGGTGTGCGCGGTGAAGACAACGCCATCGAGCCGGTCCCAGGTCGCCTGAGCCAATTGTTTGCCAAGCCTGAAAGCGGCGTGACCAATTTCGAAATGCACTATGAGCTGGTTGGCGACCCTGACGCATTCATGCATTTCCATGCCAGCGAGCCCGCTTACGAGCTGGTCAAGGGCCGCGCGGATGTGGGCTTCAGCGTGATGACCAACCGCACCCTGGCGGTCGACGCGACGCTTTTCGATGTGGATAACCGTCAGGTCGGCCAATTGCGCCAGACCATCAACGCCGGCACCGTGCCGCTGAGCGTGAGCATTCGCTCCACGCCGGGCGCGCACACCATCACCCTGGTCGGCACCAGCGAAGATGGTCGTACCGTGCTGCAGGCGGTCAAGCAGGTCGAGATGACCGGCGAGGCGGGCGGCAGTGACTACGAGTACGTCTACCCGGCTGGCCTCGGCAGCTATGTGGAAGGCACCAGCGTACTCAACGCCGAGCTCGACAAGGTGTTCGAATGCAAGCCGTTCCCGTTCACCGGCTGGTGCAACATCGCTGCGCCGCACTATGTGCCGGGCACCGGCAGCGACTGGAGCGACGCCTGGATCGCGGTTGACTGATACCCGCCTGCACCTGCGGGCCGCGCTGCGGCCCGCAGGGTTTCAACGGCCAACCTCTATGATCCATCGAGTTGTTCAAGTGAAAAGTACGAGCTACAGCCCCCTGCGGGTTTTCCTGCATTGGTTTTCGGCGATCATTATCGTCTGGGCACTGGTATCCGGGTTCGCGGTCGCCTGGTTCGATTTCAGCCCTGCGGTCGTTGCATGGGTAAGCTACGTCAACGTTTCGTTGACGACCTTGTTGATTCCCTTTTTCTTCCTGCGGTTGCTGCTTGCACTTCAATCGGCAGCCGTTGCAGCTAGCACCCCGATTGAGCGGGTAGCTGCCTTGGCCCACTGGGCTCTCTACGTAATGTCCAGCGTCGTGCTGGTTACCGGCGTGCTGATGATGGCGCGTCCCATCAATGTATTCGGCTGGGTGACACTCCCTGCGCCGCTCGATGACCCTGACCTGATCGCGTTGTTCTTTCTGGTGCATGTCTGGAGCTGCGCGATTTTAGCGGGGCTGGTGGCCCTGCATATCGCCGCAGTAATCAAACATCAATGCCAGGGCCGCAATGTTCTGGCGCGGATGTGGCCTTGAGCGTGCCAGAAATAGCCGTCGCGTCGAGCCGCCGCTTGATCCCGCTGTTGCTGGCCACGGCGCTGCTGGCCTATAGCGGCGGCAGCGCCTGGCAACACTGGAACGCCAGGGCCCAACTGCCCGCCTGGCCTGAGCTGGTAACGCTGGCAGAGCCGGTTGCAAACCCTGCTTTACGCGCCGACGCCTTGGACATGCTGTTCGGGCTGTCTCCCAGCCAGGCCCCAGTGGCCAGTGCCGCCGCCTTGGTATTGCGTGCCAGCCTGGTCAGCGCCGCGGGCGCGTCGCGCGCACTGCTGGCCAGTGGCGGCGGCGAACAGTTCTACCGTGAGGGCGAGCGCTTGCCCGATGGCAGCGTGCTACGGGGTATCCAGGTCGACCGGGTGCTGCTATGGCGCAATGGCCGCGAAGAGACACTGGCGGTCACTCGCCCCGCTGCGCAGCACTTCACGCCAGCGACCCAGCCAGCGGCCGGCCGCGCTGCGCCTGCCACTTCCCTGCTACGCCCGTTGTTGAAAACCGAGGTTCGACCATGAATTTTCTATTCCCCAACCCACGGTTCTGGCTGCTGTGCCTGGCGCTTGCTTGCCCCGTGGCGAAGGCGGCGCCGGATACCTGGTTCGTGACACTCGACGACGCCGAGCTGCGGGACGTCGTGCAGGAAATGGCGTCGATCCTCGGCGAAACTGTGGTACTGGACCCTAGGGTGAAGGGGCGGATCACGGTGATGTCCGAAGAGGAGCTGGATCGCCAGGGCGTGCGCAGGCTGTTCTATTCCGTACTTGATGCGCACGGCTTCGCCGCCATCAACGAAGGCGACCGGCTGTTGATCCTGCCTGCGGCCGACGCCAAGGCACGGGCCAACCGCACCGCCACGCCCGACGATGCAGAGTTCCTGACCCAGGTGCTGGCCTTGCAGACCAGTTCGGCCGCCGACATGGCGGCCCTATTGCGGCCCCTGGCGTCAGCCCATGGTTATGTCGGACCGTCGGCGTCGGCCAATGCGCTGGTGATCACCGATGTCGCCAGTAACACTCGCCGGGTCGCCGCGCTGGCGCGGGAAATCGACGCGGGTGCCGAAGTTGGCCATACCGTGCTGGAGCTGCGCCACGGCCTGGCCAGCGAAATCGCGGAAGTGATCGAACAATCCCTGGCGGGGCGCAAAAGCGAAACGGTTGGCCAGGCGGTCGCCGATGCTCGTAGCAACCGCCTGGTGATCGTTGGCAATGCGCAGGTGCGCACGCGCCTGGTCGAGCTGGCCCGTTCACTGGACACGCCCGCCCAGCAACTGCACGAAAATTCGCGGGTCATCCGCCTGCGCCATGGCGACGCCGCGCAACTGGCGGAAATGCTCGACAGCGTCGGCCAGCGCCTGGTCCAGGAGGCTGGCGCCGCCGCGCCCAAGGCCGCCCGCAGTACCGGTCGCGAGATCGTGGTGCGCGCCGACGAGAGCCAGAACGCCGTGGTGATCCTCGCCGATCCCGGGCACCTGCGCACCTTGGCGCAGATCGTCGAGCAGCTCGACCAGCCGCGGGCCCAGGTGTTGATCCAGGCCGCTATCGTCGAAATCTCTGGCGACGTCAGCCAGGCCCTCGGCGTGCAGTGGGGCCTCAACCGCGGCAGCGTGCAGGGCGGCACGGCCTTTTCCGGCACCGAGCTAAGCCTGGGCAACCTCTTCGGTCCCGACGCCAGCCTGCCCGACGGTGGCTTCCTGGGCCTGGGCAACGACCGCTTCGGCCTGCTGGTGTCGGCGCTGGCCAGCAATACCCACAACAACCTGCTGTCGACCCCCAGCCTGCTGACCCTGGACAATCAGGAGGCGGAAATACTAGTGGGCCAGAACGTGCCGTTCCAGACCGGCTCCTACACCACCTCGGGCAGCGGCGCCGACAACCCCTTCACCACGGTAGAGCGCAAGGACGTGGGCATCAGCCTGAAGATTCGCCCGCACATCAACGAGGGCTCGACCTTGCGGCTGGAAGTGGAACAGGAAAATTCGGAAATCGCGCCCTCTGCCAGCGGCGATGCGCGCGACCTGATAACCAACAAGCGCTCTCTGAAAAGCACCATTCTGGCCGACGATGGCGAAATCATCGTGATCGGCGGCCTGATCAAGGACGTTACCCGCACCCAAACGTCCGGCGTGCCGCTGTTGAAGGACGTGCCCTGGCTGGGCGGCCTGTTCCGCTGGAACCGCGACACCCAGGTCAAGACCAACCTGATGGTGTTCCTGCGCCCGACCATCGTACGCGGCGCGGGCGAGATCCGCCGTGCCAGCCAGGACAGTTACGACGGCCTGCGCCAGGCGCCGCAACCGGCTGCCGGGCGGTTGCCTGCGGCCCTGGACCGCCTGTTCGATCAACGCCAGGGAACACCCGCGCCATGAATTCTGGCTTGCCGTTCGCTTTCGCCCGCCGCTTCGGCTTGCTGGCCGCCACTGCAGGCCCGGGCCCGCTGCTGTTGATGCGTGCCGACACGCCGCTGGCGGCCTTGGCCGAGGCGCGCCGGCAATTGGGCCCGCTGCCGCTGGCTGTGGTCAGCGACGCTGAGTTCGCCGCCCGCCTGGCGCATACCTACAGTGCCGGCCAGAGCGCCGCCGAGCAGGTGGCTCAAGGGTTGGACGGCCAGTTGGACCTGCTCAGCGCCGCCGACCAGTTGCCCGAAACCGCCGACCTGCTGGAACAGGAAGGCGACGCGCCGATCATCCGCCTGATCAACGCCTTGCTAGGCGAGGCCGTGCGTGCCCAGGCCTCGGATGTGCACTTGGAAACCTATGAAGACTGCCTGCGGGTGCGCATGCGCGTCGACGGCCAGTTGCAGGAGGTGCTGCGGCCCCGGCGCGAATTGGCGAGCCTGATCGTCTCGCGGATCAAGGTCATGGCTCGCCTCGATATCGCCGAGCGTCGCTTGCCCCAGGACGGCCGCATCGCCCTGCGCCTGGCTGGCCATGAAGTGGATGTGCGGGTGTCTACCTTGCCGTCGGCCCATGGCGAACGGGTGGTGTTGCGCCTGCTCGACAAGCAGGCCGGGCGCTTCGACCTGGTCGGGTTGGGCATGGAGGCCGAGCATCTGCGGCGCTGGCGGCAGGCCCTTGCACGGCCCCATGGCATCGTGCTGGTAACCGGGCCCACCGGCTCCGGAAAAACCACCAGCCTGTACGCGGCCCTGGGCAGCCTCAATGTGCCGGGGCGCAATATTCTCACCGTAGAAGACCCGATCGAATACTACCTGCCGGGCATCGGCCAGACCCCGGTCAATTCCAAGGTAGAGATGACCTTCGCCCGCGGCCTGCGGGCCATCCTGCGGCAGGACCCGGACGTGGTCATGGTCGGCGAAATCCGTGATCGCGAAACCGCGCAGATCGCCGTGCAAGCCTCGCTCACCGGGCACCTGGTGCTCTCGACCCTGCACACCAACAGCGCCGTGGGCGCGGTCACGCGTTTGCTGGACATGGGCCTGGATGCCTATCTGCTGGCGTCTTCACTGGTTGCGGTGCTGGCCCAGCGCCTGGTGCGCCGGCTGTGTCCGGCCTGCAAGCAGGGCTACGGCGCCAGTGCCCAGGACTGCCAGCGCCTGGGGTTGGAACACAGCGTAGCGCCACCGTTGCAGCGTGCGGTCGGCTGCGCCGAGTGCCAGCAGGGCTTTCGCGGGCGCATGGCGATCCACGAGCTGCTGAGCGTCGACGCCGAGCTGGCGACGCTGATTCACGCGGGCGCCAGCGAAGAACAATTGCGCCAGGGCGCGCGGCAACGTTCTCCCAGCCTCTATGAAGACGGCCGCCGCCACGTGCTGGCCGGTGAAACCAGCCTCGACGAATGGCTGCGTGTCGTGCAGGCGGATCAATGATGGCGCAGTTTCGTTACCGCGCACTCGACGGCGAAGGGGTGGTACGCAAGGGCAGCCAGGAAGCCGGCACGGCGCGCCAGGCCCGGCTGTTGTTGCGCGAGCGGGGCCTGGCACCGCTGCTGATCGAGGAGCTACGCCCCGCCGCAGCGCCGCTACGCTTGCGCGGCAAGGGCCTGAGCGCCGCCGACCTCGCGCTGCTGACCCGGCAGTTGGCGACGCTGGTGCAATCGGCGGTGCCCTTGGAAGAAGCCTTGCAGGCGGTGGCCCGCCAGTGCGAGAGGCCGCGCCAGCGTAGCTTGCTGTTGGCTGTGCGTGCGCGAGTGTTGGAAGGGCATACCCTGGCCGAGGGCCTCGGGCGCTTTCCCGGGGCGTTTTCCGAACTGTACTGCGCGACGGTGGCGGCGGGTGAGCGTTCGGGCCATTTAGGCGTGGTGCTCGAGCAACTGGCCGATTACACCGAAGCACGGCAGATGGCCAGGCAGCGCATCCAGATGGCCCTGGTGTACCCGGTCATTCTATTGCTGGCCTCGGTCAGCATCGTCGCCTTCCTGCTGGGCTTCGTGGTGCCCGACGTGGTGGCGATGTTCGTCGGCAACGGCCAGGCGTTGCCCTGGCTGACCCGCGCCTTGATCCTGATCAGCGGCGCGACCCAGGCCTATGGCGCGTGGGCGCTGCTGCTGTTTGCCATAGGCATGGTCGGGCTGGCGTCGCTGCTGCGCCGGCCAGCGTTGAAACTGCGCTGGCACGGCGCCCTGCTGCGGCTGCCGATCATCGGCCCGGCCTGGCGCGCCAGCGACGCCGCGCGCTTTGCCAGCACCCTGTCGATCATGGGCAAAAGTGCCGTACCGCTGGTCGATGCCTTGCACATCGCCGCCAGTGTGGTGGGCAACCGCGGCATTCGCGGGCGCCTCGCCGATGTCGCCCGCTCGGTGCGCGAAGGCGGCACCCTGGCCCGCGGCCTGGAGCTGAGCGGCGACATCCCGCCCTTGATGCTTCACCTGATCGCCAGTGGCGAACGCGCCGGCGAGCTAGACCGCATGCTGGAACGGGCGGCGCAGCAGCAGGAGAAAGTCCTCGCCGCGCGCATCGCCTTGATCGTCAGCCTGTTCGAACCCTTGATGTTGGTGGTGATGGGCGGCGTCGTGCTGCTGATCGTCATGGCCATCCTGCTGCCCATTCTGAGCCTCAACCAATTGGTGAATTGAGCCATGTCCCTGTCTTCGGCCCGTGTGCGGGCGCAACGCGGTTTTACCCTGATCGAAATCATGGTGGTGGTGGTCATCATCGGCGTGCTCGGCGCGCTGGTGGTGCCGCAGTTCATGAACCGGCCCGACCAGGCCAAAGTCACTGCCGCCGGCAGTGATCTGAAAGCCATCGCCACGGCGCTGGAGATGTACCGGCTGGACAACTTCGCCTACCCCAGCACTCAGCAAGGGCTGGCGGCGCTGGTCGAAAAGCCGTCGGGGCGGCCCGAACCACGGCAGTGGAACCCGCAGGGCTATCTGCGGGCAGTGCCGCTGGACCCCTGGGGCACGGCCTATCAATACCAGCAGCCCGGCACGCGTTCCCGGGAAGGCTATGACCTGTTCTCCCTGGGCGCCGACGGTCTTGCCGGAGGCGAGGGCCTGGCCGCCGATATCGGGAATTGGGAGCCGTGAGGCGCTGCCGCGGCTTTACCTTGCTGGAAGTGCTGATGGTGCTGGTGATCGTCGGCGCGGTGCTGAGCATGGTCGGCCTGGTGGCGCCTGCCAGCCCCGAGCGCCAGGCACGGTTGGAGGCAGGCCAGATGCTGCAGTTGCTGGAGGCTGGCAGGGAGAGCGCAGTACTCGAGGGGCGCGAGCATGGCGTGCAGCTGGCGCCGGGCCGCTATCGCCTGTTACGGCTCGAGGGCGGGCGCTGGGAGCCGCGCGGTGCCGGGCACGCCATGCCCGAGGGCCTGCGCCTGAGCGTCCAGGTGGCAGGATTGCCGCTAGACCTGCAGCTAGAGGGCGAGCAGCCCCAGGTGCTGTTGCTGAGCAGTGATGAGTACAGCCCGTTCGAGATTGAAATCCACCACCACGATGCGCGGCTGCTGAGCGTGCAGGGCGACGGCCTGGCCGCCCCGGTGCTGCATGAAGGCTGAGCGCGGCTTCACCTTGCTGGAAGTCATGGTGGCGCTGGCGGTGTTTGCCACCTTGGCAGCCGCAGTGCTGACCGCCAGCCAATGGGTGTTGCGCCAGAGCCAGCAAGTGGAAGAGCGAGTGCTGGCGGCTTGGGTGCTGGATAACCGCATGCAGGCGTTGCGCCTGGAGCCCGAGCTGCTTCAGCAAGCGGGTGAGCGTGCGTCGAGCCTGGGAGGGCGCCAGTGGCGGATCGAGCAGCAGGTGGTCCGGGTGCCCGGGCAGGCGCTATGGCGAGTGGAGCTGCGCGCGACCCTCGAAGGCGTGGAGCGTCATCGCCTGGACGCCTGGCTGGCGGGCATGCCATGAACGATCACAAGGGTTTCACCTTGCTTGAACTGTTGATCGCGCTAGCGTTGTTCAGCCTCTTGGCAGTGGGCTGCTGGCGGCTGTTCGACACTGTGCTGCGCGCGGAGCGCCAGAGCCGTGAGCAGGCTGAGCAGTTGCGGCAATTGCAGCGGGCGGTCGCGGTGATCGAGCGCGATATGTTGCACGCCTTGCCGGCCAATGGCATTCACCTCAGCCCAGGCTTGCTCAACCTGCAACGGCTGGGCTGGCGCAACCCACTGGACCAGGCGCGCAGCGAATGGCAGGAAGTGACCTACAGCCTCGAAAAGGGCGAGCTGTGGCGATACAGCCGCGGCGACAGTGGCGAGCAACAACGCCAGCGCCTGCTGGCCAGCCTGGACGCGCTGCGCTGGCAGGTGCTGGACCGCCACGGGGCGTGGCGTGCCGGGGGCTTGGTGAACGACGCGCGGGCGGTGGAGTTGCTGCTGAGTACGGGGCGCTATCCAGAGGTCCGGCGCTTGCTGCCGTTGGCGGAGGGCGAAGGATGAAAGCGGTGCAGCGGGGCGTCGCCCTGATTACCGTGCTGTTGGTGCTGAGCCTGGCGTTGCTGTTGGTCGGTGGCCTGTTGCGCGGCCATCGCTTGTTGCTGCAAACCACCGCGCAGCAGGTGCATCAGGTGCAGATGCGCCAATGGGCGCTGTCGGGCGAGGCGTTGGCCCGGCATTTACTGGCCCGCGAGGCGGCCCACAGTCGCCAGCCGGTCCACCTGGGCCAGCCTTGGGCGCGGCGCGATTTGCGCCTGGAGGTGGAGGGGGGCGAGGTACAGGTAGCGATCGAGGATCTCGGCGGGCGCTTCAATCTCGGTGCCCTGCTGGTGTCCGGGCGGCCGGATGCAGAGGCTGCACGGCGCTGGGGACGGTTGCTGGAACTGCAGCGACTGCCAGCGGTAGGTACTACCGACCTGCTGGCCGTCGACCTCTTCGATTTCAGCCGCGCCCGCCTGCTGCCCGGCTTTGGCAAGCAGCAGCTGCTGATGCTGGAGCCCTACGTCGCGGTGTTGCCGCACAGTGCTTTGCTGAACCTCAACACCGCCTCGGCACCGGTGCTGGCCAGCCTGGGGATCCCGCTGCACACGGCGCAGCAACTGGTCGCGCGGCGGCCGGCCGAGGGCTATGAGGGTGTCGACGGCTTTCTGCAGGATCCTTTGCTGGCACGCCTGGACCTGACCCGCCACCGGCTGGCGCTCAACAGCGACTGGTTCCGGGTCACGGTGCGGGTCACCCTGGGTGATCGCCAGCTGCACTGGGTCAGCGACCTGGCCCTGGATGCCGACCAGCGCCGCATGCGCGTGGTTCGGCGCCGTGTCACTACCAGCGAGTACGCATCATGAAACCCGTGCTGTTGCTGCATCCCGATGGCATTGCCGAGCCGGGCATTGAATGGCCCTGCGTGCTGGTCTCCTCGCAGGCTACAGCGGCACTCAGCCTGACCGAAGCGGCGCGGCGGCTGCTGGGGCAGCCGACTTGCGTGGTGCTGCCGGTCGAACTGTTTTCATGCTGGTCGACCGGGCCGTGGCCAGGGCGCCGCAGGCCTACGCCGCAGGCCTTGGGCTACGCCATCGAGGAGCACCTGAGCGTGCCCTTGGAGCGTCTGCATGTTGCTGCGGGCCCGTTGGATAACGAACGGCGTTGCGCACTACGTGCCTGCGATGGCGAGGCGTTCGCGGCCGTGCTCCAGGCGTTGGAAACCGCCGGAATCCAGATCGCCGCGCTGCAGGTGGATGCCGATCTGCTGCCATCGCGTGTGCCGTGTGCGCTATGGCTGTTCGACCGCTGGGTGCTGCGCGGGAAAGGCGAGTTGCGCTTGGCATTGGCGGCGGAGGATTTCGCGCAGGTGGGCGAGCTTGCGCCACTTGCCTGGGAGCGTTTGAATTCGCCGGATGAGCTGCCCGCTTCTGCCTGCCGGCAATTGCAGCTGGAACCCGCCACGGCGCTTGACCTGGCGCCGACGCGCACCCGCCGCCGTGCCTGGCCTGCAAGGGCCATCGGCCTGTCGCTGGCCAGCCTGCTGCTGCTCGAATGGTCGGCCAACAGGGCCGCCGCCTGGCAGCAACGCCAAGCCGCCGCGGTACTGCAGGCGCAGACCCTTGATCACCTCAATGGCCTGCTGCCTGAACCTTTGCGCGGCCAACCGCTGCCGCAGTTGCTGAAAACCCTGCAGGGCCCCGTCCAGCCAGGCCCGCAGACCAGGGGCGAACGCCTGCAGACTCTCGCCGAAGCGCTGCTCGGCGCCCGCGACGTGAAGGTCCAGCGCATCGAGTTCCGCGCCGGCGACGGCTGGAAAATCCACCTCAGCGCCCCGGCCATGGCCGATGTCGAACGCTTGAGCGAGCGCGCCGCTCAGCAGCGGCTGCCGTTGCAGCTGCTCAACGCCAACCAGGAAGCGGGGCGAACCCTGGCCGTGATGGCCCTGGAGGATGCATCATGAAACGGTGGCAAACCCTGCGCGGTCACTGGGCTGCCCTGCAGAGTCGTGAGCGCCAAGCATTGACGCTGATGGCGGCGGTGTTGCTGGCCTGCGTTGCCTGGCTACTGGCCTGGCAGCCCTCCACAGCGGAGCTGGCCGCAGCGCGCGAAAGCTACCAGGAGCAACTGTTGCTGGCCGCCCAGGCTCACCGTGCCCGGCCGTGGCAGGCAGGCAGCGCGCGGGCCGGCAAGCCGTTGCCCAGCCAGCTCAACGAGAGCGCCCTGGCGGCGGGGCTGCGGGTCAGCCGTTTCGATATCGACAGCGACAGCCTGCGCATGACCCTCATTGGCGAGTCCGGGGCATTGCTGGGGTGGTTACAGCAGACTGAGCAGCAAGGCACCCGTTGGGAGACCTTGGTGCTGGAGGTCGAAGGCGAGGTGCTGCAGCTGGGGCTGATGGCCCCGCTGCAGTGATTGCTCAGCCCTTCACATTGGCCTGCAGCGGCTGCAGTTTCGCCAACTTCGCGGCCACTGCCAGGGCGATCACCAGCAGGGTGCCGATGAACAGGCCAATGCCGTTCCAGCCGGCATAGTGCCAAGCCACGCCACCCAGGGTACCGGCAACGCTCGAGCCCACGTAGTAGCAGAACAGGTACAGCGACGACGCCTGGCCCTTGGCCTTGGTGGCGCGGCGGCCGATCCAGCTGCTGGCCACCGAGTGGGCGCCAAAGAAGCCGAAGCAGAACATCAGCATGCCCACAATGATCAGCGCGATCGGCGTGAACAGGGTCAGCAGCAGGCCGGCGAACATCAGCAGCAGGGCCATCCAGAACACTTTGCGGCGGCCATGGCGGTCAGCCAGGGCGCCAATCTTCGCCGAGCTGTAGATACCCGAGAGGTACACCACCGAGAGCATGCCCACCAGCGCTTGGCTCATCAGGTAGGGCGCAGCCAGAAGGCGGTAACCGATGTAGTTGAACAGGGTCACGAAGGCACCCATCAGCAGGAAAGCTTCCAGGAACAGCAGCGGCAGGCCGGCATCCTTGAAGTGCATGGTGAAGCCGTCGAGCAGGCTGCGCGGGTTAAGCTTGCGCGAGCGGAAGTTGCGCGAGGGGGGCAGGAACTTGACGAACAGCGTGGCGGCGCCAAGGGCCAGCAGGCCGACCACCATCATTGCCATGTGCCAGCTGACATAGTCGATCAGCACCCCGGTGATCAACCGCCCGCTCATGCCGCCAATGGCGTTGCCGCCGATGTACAGGCCCATGGCCAAGCCGATGTGCTCGGGGTGGATCTCTTCGCTCAAATAAGTCATGCCTACGGCTGCCAAGCCGCTCAGCGACAGGCCGATCAGCGCGCGCATCAGCAGCACGCCCTCCCAGCTCGGCATGAAAGCGCTGGCGATAGTGCACAGGGCGGCACTGAACAGCGCAGTGACCATCACCGGTTTGCGGCCAATGCTGTCGGAGATCGGCCCGGTGATCAGCAGCCCGATGGCCATCATGCCGGTCGCCACCGAGAGGATCAGGCTGCTCTGCGCGGCGTTGATCGAGTACTCGTGGGACAGGATCGGCATCATCGGCTGCACGCAGTACAGCAGCGCGAAGGTGGCGAAGCCGCCAGCAAACAGCGCCAGCACCGTACGCAGGAATTGCGGCGTGCCTTTTTCGATGAAGGTTTCGGCCAGGATCTGGGGGATATCAGGGGCGGGTATTTCAACAGCGGGCGCAGCGACAGCAGTTTTCACGGGTACCTCTGAAGGGTGGCTGCCAGTGCGGCAATGAAAAAAGCATATAGCCTGCTAATGATACTTTCCAATATATTGTTCGACCTGTTTGATATCGAAAAAGACCTGTTGAGTTCGTTATGGAATTACGCCACCTCCGTTATTTCATCGCCGTGGCCGAGGAGCTGCATTTCGGCCGCGCGGCCGAGACCCTGGGCATCTCCCAGCCACCCTTGAGCCAGCAGATTCAAGCCTTGGAACAGGAGCTGGGCGCGCGCCTTTTCGATCGCACTAACCGCCGAGTGGCGCTTAGCGAAGCGGGCCGGTTATTTCTTGACGAAGCGCGGCAAGTGCTGGCCCAGGTCGACAAGGCGGCCGACGTGGCGCGGCGCGCGCAGTTGGGGCAACTGGGCGAACTGAAGGTCGGCTTCACTACCTCGGCGCCGTTCAATACCAGCATTCCCAAGGCCATCTACGCTTTCCGCCAGGCGTTCCCCGCGGTGCATTTGAGCCTGCAAGAGATGAGCAGTACCGAGGTGGCGCAGGCATTGCTGGACGGCACCATAGATGTCGGGCTGATGCGGCCGCTGGCGATATCCGACTCGCTGATCTCAGCCGAGCTGTTCCGCGAGCCGCTGGTGGCCGTGCTCAACAGCGCCCACCCGCTGGTACCCGACAGTGGTTCTGGCCTGCACCTGGCAGACATGGCCAACGAGCCCTTCGTGTTTTTCCCCCGAAGCTATGGCAGCGGGCTGTATTCGCAGCTGCTGAACCTGGCCAGCCAGGCCGGCTTCACCCCGCACATCGCCCAGGAAGCCGGCGCGGCCATGACCATCATCGGCCTGGTGTCGGCGGGCCTGGGCGTCTCGGTGTTGCCCGCTTCCTTCCAGTGGATGCGCATCGACGGCGTGGTCTACCGTCCCCTGCTCGACCCCGGCGCCGAGACGGCGGTGTGGCTGGTACAGCGCCGCGAAGCGCCCTCGGCGATGGTGCGGGGGTTTGTGGAGTTGTTGCGGGGAGCGGCGGGGTAAATCGGTTTCTTGCGCAAGGTAGCTAAAAACCCTCGCGGACCACTACACTCGGACATTCCCTGAAACAAGGAGGTCTACCCATGCGTCGCGTGGTGTTCAATCAGAAAGGTGGCGTCGGCAAATCCAGCATCGCCTGCAACCTGGCGGCGGTGAGTGCGAGCGAGGGCTACCGTACGCTGTTGATCGACCTCGATGCCCAGGCCAATTCCACCCAGTACCTGACCGGGCTGACCGGCGATGACATCCCCATGGGCATCGCCGAATTCTTCAAGAACACCCTGTCCAGCGGGCTGTTGACCAAGAAGAACGCGGTCGATATCTACGAAACGCCTTACGATAATCTGCACGTGGTCGCCGCCACGGCGGAATTGGCCGACCTGCAGCCCAAGCTCGAGGCGAAACACAAGATCAACAAGCTGCGCAAGCTGCTCGATGAGCTGGACGAAGACTACGACCGGATCTATATCGACACGCCGCCAGCGCTGAACTTCTATGCGGTATCGGCGTTGATCGCGGCCGATCGGGTGTTGATCCCTTTCGACTGCGACAGCTTCTCCCGCCAGGCGCTCTACGGCCTGCTGAAAGAGATCGAGGAACTGAAGGAAGACCACAACGAGGGCCTCGCGGTCGAGGGCATCGTGGTCAACCAGTTCCAGGCCAACGCTCGGCTGCCCCAGCAGATGCTCGACGAACTGATCGCCGAAGGCCTGCCGGTGATTCCGGTCTACCTAGCAAGCTCAGTAAAAATGCGCGAGTCCCACGAACAGCACAAACCGCTGATCCACCTGGACCCGAGGCACAAGCTGAGCCAGCAATTCGTGGAGTTGCATCACCTGCTCGACGTTTAGGCCTGCACACCCACACTCCGCAACCACGCCAGCAACTGCGCCAGCGGCAGCGCCCCGCTCTGGCGCGCCACTTCGCGGCCGTCCTTGAACAGGATCAGGCTGGGGATCGAGCGAATGCCCAATTGCGCCGAGAGCTGCTGGTTGGCTTCGCTGTCCAGCTTGGCCAGCCGGCAGCGCCCGGCCAATTGCTCGGCCGCCTGTTCGAACACTGGCGCAAACGACTTGCAGGGCCCACACCACTCAGCCCACACGTCCACTAGCAACGGCAGATCGCCCTTGATCTGGCTGGCGTAGTCGCCCTGGGTCAATTCGAATGGCGTGTTCAACAGCACCGGCTGCTTGCAGCGCCCGCACTTGGGATGATCGCTAACGCGCTCGGCCGGGATACGGTTGAGGCCGTTGCAGTGGGGGCAGGGAATGATCATAGGCGCGGACATGGTTGTTTACCGTTGAAAGGTCATGCCCAGTAATTGGAGCCTGGCGAGCAAGTTATCAAGGTGGTGATGCGAGATAGGGCTACAGACCATTCGTACAGGCCGATGGGAAGTATCGCTACTTGCGATATTTTGGCGGACGCGTACCTTCCCCTATGGCAAACTCCATATGGGCGCTCGAATGCATGTGATAGCTGAAAAACGAATTTGGGAGGCGATCGACAGGTGGCCGCGTGCTGCTCGCGCATTGGACGCCTGGTATCGACTGATCAAGGCGCTGGCGCCAAGGGATTACGCTGAGTTGAAGGGTGTCTTCCCAGCTTTGGACAAGGTCGGCGAATTCCATGTTTTCGACATTGGCGGCAACAAGATCCGCCTCATTGCCGTGGTGCTTTATCCCGGCCAGCGGCTGTACATCAAGCACATCCTTGACCACACCGAGTACTCAAGGGGCAAATGGAAGGAGGTATCGAGATGAAATCTCTAGTATCACAAGCGGGAGAACACTGGCCATACATTGCCCCGCTCATCAGTCGACCCCGTGACGAGGCCGAATACGACGCGCTCCTAGCCTCAATCGATGAACTGCTCGGCATAGTCAAAGAGGACGAAAATCACCCGTTGGCCAGCCTGTTGACTCACCTTTCCGATCTCGTCGAGCAATATGATCGTGAGCATCGTCCACGCCCGAAAGCCTCGGGCGAAGAGGTGCTGCGTTACCTGATGGACGAGCATCGGCTCAAGCAGAATGATCTGCCCGAGCTGGGCTCGCAGTCCGTGGTATCGGAGATCCTGGCTGGCAAGCGCAAGCTGAATCTGCGCCAGATTCGTTGGTTGGTGGCACGGTTCTCGGTGCCTGCCGACGTATTCATCTAAGCGCGCAAGGCCGCCGCTTCACGCGGCGGCGCGTGCTCATGACGAGCAACTGATCTCCAGGTGCTTGCCCCACTCCGGTGGGCGTTCGGCGTAGCGTTGCATGCCGGGCTGTTCTTCGAAGGGGCGGGTGAGCACTTTGTGCAGTTGCCGTACCTCTTCGTAATCGCCACGCTCCGCCGCATCGATGGCTTTTTGCGCCAGGTAGTTGCGCAGTACGTACAACGGATTCACCGCGTGCATTCGCGCCTGCCGCTCGCGCTCTTCGCCATGGCCTTCGCGAGCCATGCGGGCCAGGTAGTCGGCGGCCCATTGGTCGAAGCCGAGCATGTCGACGAAGTCGTCGCGCAGTTCTGACACGGCCACTACCGCAGGCTGGTTGCCCAGGCGGCGGAAGAACAGGTTGTAGTCCACGCCGCTGTTCTGCATCAGGCCGAGCAGGCGCTCGAGCAGCACCTTGTCATCGTCTTCGGCCGTGGTCAGCCCCAGGCGCCGGCGCATGCGGTCCAGGTACTGGGCTTCGTACAGCGGCAGGAACAGGCCCAAGGCCTGGCGCAGCGGTTCGAGCTTGATCAGCGGCGTCAGTGCCTGGGCCAGGGCGCTGAGGTTCCAATGGGCGATGGGCACCTGGTTGCTGAAGGAGTAGCGGCCTTCGTGGTCGGAGTGGTTGCAGATGAAGTTGGCGTCGAAATCATCGAGAAAGGCAAAGGGCCCGAAGTCGAAGGTGATGCCCAGGATCGACATGTTGTCGGTGTTCATCACCCCATGGCAGAAACCATAGGCCTGCCACAGGGCGATCAGCTCGGCATTGCGCTCGACGATGGTGGTGAACATCGCCAGGTACGGCTCGGGCTGCTCCAGGCACTCGGGAAAATGCATGGCCAGCACGTGGTCGACGAGAATTTTTTGCTGCTCGAGCTGCTTGGTGTAATAGAAATATTCGAAGTGGCCGAAGCGCACATGGCTTGGGGCCAGGCGCAGCAACATGGCACCGCGCTCCTGTTTTTCACGCCACACCGGCGTTTGCGAACCGATCACGCACAAGGCACGGCTGCTGGGAATGCCCAGCGCGGCCAGGGCTTCGGACGCCAGGAACTCGCGAATCGACGAGCGCAGCACCGCGCGGCCATCGCCCATGCGCGAGAACGGCGTCTGCCCGGCGCCCTTGAGGTGCAGGTCCCAATGCTGGCCGGCGTCGTTGTACACCTCGCCCAGCAGCAAGCCGCGGCCATCGCCGAGTTGCGGGTTGTAGTGGCCGAACTGATGGCCCGAGTAGATCATCGCCCGCGGCTCGGCCTCGGCCCACAGCTTGTGGCCGCTGAACACGTCGGCGAACAGCGGCGATTGCGCCTCGGTGGGTGCCAGGTCGAGCAGCGCCATGGCGGCTTCGCTGGCGACCACCAGTTGCGGCTCGTCGAGCGGGGCGGGCAGTACGTGGATCGAGAACACGTCGCCCAGGCGGGCGAAGCGGTTGTCGAAAGTCAGTTCGTCGAGGGCTTTCAAGGCCATCTCCCGGTTGCATGAAGCATCATTCTGCGGGGGATGGCCCTTGCGGTCCAGTCAGTCGAGCCGAGTGGGCGGCGGCTCGGGCTCGTCCTTGGCGTCGCCGGCGGGTGCGTCCGGCGGCAGGCGGCGGTTGGCGGGAGGCGCTGCATCCTGTGGCTGCAGCACGCCGGCCGGGCCTTCTTCGCCCGGCTTGGACGGCACCAGCTTGTATTCCTGGCCCTGGGTGTTCTTCAGGTAGATCTCCATCTGCCGGAACGAGATGTTGATGTGCTGTGCCTTGAACTCCTTGTTGATGAAGCGGTTGATCTCGTCGAGCACCGGGTTGCGGTCGCCGAGGTCGCGCACGTGCATGCGCAGCTCGTGGTCCAGGGTACTCTCGCCGAAGTTGAGGAAGTACACGTGGGGCTGCGGGTCCTTGAGCACGCGGGGGTTGTCGTTGGCCGCCTTGAGCAGCAGGCTGCGCACCAGGTCGAGGTCGGAGCCGTAGTCGACGCCGAGCTTGAGGGTGACCCGGGTGATGGTGTCGGTCAGCGACCAGTTGATGAGCTGGCCGGTGATGAAGGTCTTGTTGGGGACGATGATGTCCTTGCGGTCGAAGTCGGTGATGGTGGTCGCGCGGATGCGAATCTTGCTGACCGTGCCCGACAGGTTGCCGATGGTGATGGTGTCGCCGATGCGCACCGGGCGCTCGAACAGGATCATGATGCCGGAGATGAAGTTGGCGAAGATCTCCTGCATACCAAAGCCGAGGCCGACCGAGAGCGCCGCCACCAGCCACTGCAACTTGTCCCAGCTCACGCCCAGGGTCGATAGCGCGGAGACGAAGCCGACCCCGGCGATCACGTAGGACAGCAACGTAGTGGTGGCGTAAGCGCTGCCCTGGGCCAGGTCCAGCCGCGACAGCACCAGCACTTCCAGCAGGCCCGGCAGGTTGCGGGCCAGCACGAAGGTGATGCCGACGATCACTGCGGCGCCGATCATGTCGCCGAGGCTGATGGGCACCATGCTCAGGGTCGCGCCGGTGCCGGTGGTGTATTCGTACAGGGTGATGTTGTCCAGGTACGAGAACACGCTGATCAGGTCGGACCATACCCAGTACAGCGCGGCGATGAAACCACCCAGCAGGGCCAGGCGAATCAGGCGCAGGGACTGCTGGTTGACCTGTTCGATGTCCAGGGTCGGCTCTTCGCCCACGCCTTCACCGTCGCCGTTGTCCTTGGCCGCCTGGCGCTTGGCCAGTGCGCGGTTATAGGCCAGGCGCCGGGCCGCGACGCTGAGGCCGCGCACGAAGGCGGCCTCGATCACCAGCCAGAGCATCAGCAGGTACAGGGTGTTGATCAGCCGGTCGGTGAGCTTGAGCGCGGTGTAGTAGTAGCCGAAGCACACCGCCAGGAACAGCGCGATGGGTAGCGCAGTGAAGGCCAGGCCCACGGCGCGGCGGAACAGCGAGGCGGTCTGGTGGGTGGGGCTGCCCAGCAGCAGGCGCCCCAGCAGGCTGGCCATCAGCGCGTAGCAGGCCAGCACGACGATGATGCCGATCACGTCTTCAGCCAGCGCCGAAGGCTGAAGCTCGGCCACCGCCACCACGGTGACCAGGGCCAGCACCACGAAGCCGAGCTTGCGAATCCAGCTCTGCAGGAATTCGACCTGGCGCTTCTCCCAGCGGAAATGCAGCTCGGCCACGCCGGCGGGGGCGAGGATGCGGTAGGCGGTGTAGAACACCAGCCAGGCCTGGGCGATCTGCAACAGCGCCGAGCCGAGGCTGGCGTTCTGCCCGCGGGCGTCGATCTGCAACGCCAGGCCGCACAGCCCGAACGCCAGGGCCACGGGCAAGGCCAGCAGTACGTTGATCAGCAAGGCCAGGGGCGTGTGCCACTGGTTGTCCCGCTTGAAGTGGCCGATGTCCAGGTGCAGTTGGGTCAGCTTGCGGTACAGGTACTTGCGCCGCCACAGCAGGGCGCCGATCACCAGTAGCAACGGCAGGAACAGCAACGGGCGCTGCAGCAGCCCGTCGCTCAGCTCCTGCACGCTGGAGGCCCAGGGCAGGGTGGCGACTTGCCTGGCCAGGCGCTTGGGCATGCCCAGGAACCAATCGCCATCCAGCGGCTTGTTGCTGGGGATCCAGAACATCTGCTCGTCGAGGGTCTTGCGCAGGCTTTGGGCGGTGCTCACCAGCTGCTTCTGGTTCAGCTGCAGGGTGATGGACTCGTTGAGCAGCGCGCTGAGCTCGCGGTTCAGCCGCTCAAGCAGGTCGCTACGGGTCACGGCCAGGTCGAGCAGGCCTTTGCGCAACTGTGGGGTGACGTCTTCGGGCGGCTGCGCGGCGATCAGGTTATCGACATAGGCGGTGGGGCTGCTGAGGGCCTCGCGCTGCTGGTTGACCTCGAACTGGTAGAGGCGAATGTCGGCGATCTGGTCGGCCAGGTTGCGGTTGACCTTGAGGTGCGGCAGCGCCTGCTTCTGCTTGTAGAGAATCTTGGACAGCAACAGGCTGCCCTGCAGCACGCTGATCTGCTCGTCGAGGGCCTGGTCGGTCTGGGTGATGCTGTCGAGCTGCTGCTTGGTCTTGAGGTTTTCCTGGGTCAGCTCGTTGAGTTCGTCGGTGCTTTTGAGCAGGTAGTCGGAGAGCTTGACGTTGGTCGCGCTCTCGGTGGCCAGCACGCTGCTGCCGCCGGCCTTCTGCGCTTCCAGCGACTGCTCGGTGACGGTCTTTTGCGATTGCGCCAGGCGTTTCTGGTTGATCAGCGTCTGCAGGTCCTGGATTTCCTGTTCCAGCAGGCTGGTCTTGACCATCAGCAGGTCATGCTGGCTGTTGCCCAGGTCTTGCAGCAGGGTGTTGCCGGCCAGTTCCTGGCGGCGCAGGGTGATCAGCGAGTTGATCGCGGCCAGCTCGGCGTTGAGCTGGTTGCGCTGGTCGGCGTTGATGCCTTTGCCGTTGTCGCGGCCACTCTTGAGGATGCCGTTGATCTGCTGGATGCGGGTCTGCTTGTCGCTGATCTCGGTTTGCGCACGCTCGGGGCGGGTCTGGGCGGCGATGGTCATCGAGTTGGCGTCGGACAGGGCCTTCTGCAGGCTGGTCTGTTCGTTGCTGCGCTCGGTCAGCAGTTGCTCGAGCTGGGTCACACTCTGGCTGGCGTAGCGCTGCTCTACGGGCACCACCTTGGTGGCCTTGAGGCGCGCCAGTTCGCGCTGGTTGGCGATGGTGTCTTTGGGCGCATCCAGCAGTTGCTGCTTGAGGTCCACCCGTTGCTGCTGGTTGTTCTCGTCGTTGGCGATCTGCGTCAGGGTGCCTTGCAGCACTTCCTGCAGGGCTTTCTGGTCGGCATCGGCCAGCTTGCGCTCACTGATATGGTCGAGGCTTTGCTGGATGGACTCGCGGGACGGCGCATCGGCGGCGTGCACGGCGGTGGCGGCCAGGCACAGCCCCAGCAGGGCTGTGGTGACAAGTGAGCGCAGGGTAGGCATAGGTAGAAAGTCGGGCAACTCGAAGACAGGGTAGGCAGTTTAGAGGAACAAACCCGGGCCCGGGCGAGTTCCTTCGGGGAATCTGACGCCGACTTTGCCTATCTTGTTCCCGTCCATGACCGCGACCGTCCAAACGGTACCGTGCCACTCGATCTGGTCGCCGACCACCGGGGCGCCGCCGACCTTCTGGGCGATGAAGCGGCTGAGCGGGGTTTTCGGGTCCAGGCCGTCCAGTTGCAAGCCATACAGGGCCGACACCGCGCCCAGTTCGGCGTCGCCTTCGAGCACGAAGTCACCGAAGAAACGCAGGTCCAGCCCGCGCTGCGGCGCCTGGCTGAACAGTTTGCCGAGGGCCGGCAAGTTGTGCTCATGGCCGATCACGCAGAGCAGGTCGTCCACTTCGAGGGTGGTACTACCGGACGGGTGCAGCAATTGCTGGCCACGGAACAGCGCGGCGATACGGGTACCCTCGGGCATCTTCAGCTCGCGCAGGGCGGCGCCGATGCACCACTTCTCCGCGCCCAGGCGGTACACGAACAGCTCCCACTCGCTGGTCACGTGCACTTCCAGGGCGGAGCGGGATATCGGCGCCGGATCTGGCGGAACCGTGACCTTCAGCAGCTTGGCCACCCAGGGCAGGCTGGTGCCCTGCACCAGCAGCGAGACCAGCACGATGAAGAACGCCAGGTTGAAATACAGCTGCGCGTGGGGCAGCCCGGCCATCAGCGGGAACACCGCGAGGATGATCGGCACCGCGCCGCGCAAGCCGACCCAAGCGATAAAGCCCTTCTCGCGGCCATGGAAAGCCTTGAACGGCAGCAGGCCGACGAACACCGACAGCGGCCGCGCGAAGAGGATCATCCACAGCGCCAGGGCCAGCGCCGGCAGGGCGATGGGCAGCAGGTCGTGGGGCGTGACCAGCAGCCCCAGCACCAGGAACATGCCGATCTGCGCCAGCCAGGCCATGCCGTCGAGCATGTGCAGGATGCCGTGGCGGCTGCGGATCGGCTGGTTGCCCAGCACCAGGCCGCACAGGTACACCGCCAGAAAGCCGCTGCCGTGCAGGGCGTTGGTGAGGGCGAACACCAGCAGGCCGCCGGCGATCACCAGGATCGGATACAGGCCGGTGGCAAGGTTGATGCGGTTGACCAGCTGCAGCATGACCCAGCCGCCGCCCAGGCCGATCACCCCGCCGATGCCGAACTCGCGCAGCAGGTGCCCTAGCAGGCTCCAGTGCAGGCCGGTCTGGCCGCTGGCGAGCATGTCGATCAGGGTCACGGTGAGGAACACCGCCATGGGGTCGTTGCTGCCGGATTCGATTTCCAGGCTGGCCGTGACCCGTTCGTTCAGGCCCTTGCCGCCCAGCAGCGAGAACACCGCCGCGGCGTCGGTGGAACCGACGATGGCGCCGATCAGCAGGCCCTGGATGATGTTCAGGTCGAACAGCCAGGCGGCCATCATGCCGGTCAGGCCGGTGGTGATCAGCACCCCGACCGTCGCCAGCGACAAGGCCGGCCACAGCGCCACGCGGAAACTCGCCACCCGCGTGCGCAAGCCACCGTCGAGGAGGATGACCGCCAGTGCCAGGTTGCCGACCAGGTAGGCCGTCGGGTAGTTGTCGAAGATGATGCCGCCGCCGTCGACGCCGGCGGTCATGCCGACCGCGAGGATGATCACCAGGATCGGGATGCCCAGGCGCGACGACAGCGAACTGACCAGAATGCTGGCGCCTACCAGCAACGCGCCGATCAGGAACAGGCTGTTGATGGTGGTCGCATTCAAGGGGCAGTACTCCTATCCAGGGCAAAGCGTGCATCATGCAGGCTGTGTGCCAAAGGATAATAACCTGTGTAAATGCATATATGTCAAAGGGCTACGGATTATTACCGGGCGCTGCTCGCCTTGGGCCCTCTGGGCGCTGCAAAAGCATTGGGCGAAAAAAAACCAGGCACGCGCCTGGTTTTTTTCCGACCGCGGTGGCTTAGAGATCCTTGAGGATGTCGGCCATGTCGTCGGCGTGCTCTTCTTCCTGAGCGAGGATGTCTTCGAAGATGCGGCGGGTGGTTGGGTCTTTCTCGCCGATGTACTGGATGATTTCGCGGTAGCTGTCGATGGCGATACGCTCGGCCACCAGGTCTTCGTAGACCATTTCCTTGAGGGTGCTGCCGGCCACGTATTGGGCGTGGGACATGCCGCTCAGCAGGTCCGGGTTGAATTCCGGCTCGCCGCCCAACTGCACGATGCGTTCCGCCAGCTTGTCGGCGTGCTCGGCTTCCTGGGTGGCGTGTTCGAGGAACTCGTCAGCGGCGAGGCTGGCTTTCAGGCCGTTGGCCATGAAGTAGTGGCGCTTGTAGCGCAGGGTGCAGACCAGTTCGGTAGCCAGGGAAGTGTTCAGCAGGCGCAGGATCTCTTCACGGTCGGCGCTATAGCCTTCGGTCACGGCACCCTGGTCGACGTTCTGGCGGGCGCGGTCGCGCAAAGTCTCGACGCTGGTCAGTTGCGGATTGTTGATCATGGTGGTTCTCCAGGCTGAATACGGTCGGATCACGGGTGAACCGCCACGCTCTGTGCTGCGCCCCACGGCTGGCGCCTGGCATGGTCGGTACTTAAAGTGTGAGTGGCTGGCGCGGGGAAAGTTTTACCGGGAACGGCGAACGGTCGGCGCGCCAGCGGGCAGCGGGTTGCCTGGCTCGGAAGCAGTGTGTGTCCCGAGCCGGCTGTGCCTTTACATGTTCTTCTGGTTGGTCGCGTGCTGGGCGCAGGTCATGAAACCCTTGCTGTCGACGTGGCCGGTGCTGTCGAAGCTCACGTAGTACGGCTGCTGGTTGCCCTCTTTATTGAGGATGTAGTTGTTACAGGTGCCAGCTTTGGACGAAGCGGTGCCATCCACCACGGTCGATGGCGAGCCGCCGATGGCGATCACCTGCTGCATGGTCATACCCTTCTCGACCTGCTTGACCAGCGGCTCGTTGCGGAAAGTCACGAAGTCCACCGGGTTCTCGGGGGTCGTGGAGCAACCAGCGAGGGAAGCCAGAACGCAAAATGCAGCCAGGGTTTGCTTGTACATGGGAAACGCTCCGTCGTTCGGCCGATAGTGGCCATGTAACATGTAGAGCTTTGCCGCTTCGCCATAGTTCGAAAATAATTCAGGCGGATGAAAAGCCGCAGCGCGAGGGAAGTCTCGCGACAGAGATTTGTAAGCGAGTTTGTCTACACTCTGAGGGAGGGCTGCGCGAACCGCTGCGGCTACAAGGAGAACACTCCATGAAACACTGGCATGTCTCGCTGTTGGTGATGAGTTTGTTGATGGGTTCCCAGGCCTTCGCGGCCACCGCGCAACAGGAAAAAATGAAGACATGCAACGCCGACGCCACCGCCAAGACCCTCAAGGGCGATGAGCGCAAAACCTTCATGAGCAGCTGCCTCAAGGCCGCGCCGGCGCCGGCGGCGACCCAGCAGGAGAAGATGAAGACCTGTAACGCGGACGCCACCACCCAGGCCCTGAAGGGCGATGCGCGCAAGACCTTCATGAGCACTTGCCTGAAGAAGAAGTAAACACCCCCGCGCGGCTGGAACCGTCCAGCCGCCATCAGGTGGCCATTACGCCCGACCACTGGTTCTGCGACGCGAAGGCTGGCAGACTGCCAATCCTTCTACGCCGTTTGTCTTGAGGCTGTATGCCAACGTTTTCCCAGCGTCAATTGTTGTTGGCCAGCCTGCTCATAGTGGCTGGCGGCCTGTTCCTGGCCTTGCCGCTGCGCTTGTTGCCCAGCCTGTTGGCCGGGCTGCTGGTGTTCGAACTGGTCAACATGCTGACCCCGCAACTGCAACGCCTGATCGCCGGCCGCCGCGCGCGCTGGCTGGCCGTGGCATTGCTGGGGACACTGGTGGTGAGCGTGCTGGCGTTGATTTTCGCCGGGATCATCAGCTTCGTCCTGCATGAAGCGGAAAACCCCGGTGCCTCACTGGACAAGTTCATGGGCGTGGTCGACCGCGCTCGCGGGCAGTTGCCGCCGTTCATCGACGCCTACCTGCCGGCGAGCGCCGCCGAGTTCCGGGTGGCCATCAGTGGCTGGCTGGGCAAGCACCTCAGCGACCTGCAACTGATGGGCAAGGACGCGGCGCACACCTTCGTGACCCTGCTGATCGGCATGGTGCTGGGCGCTATCGTCGCACTGCAGATACTGCCCGACGCCACCCAGCGCAAGCCGCTGGCGGCCGCGCTGTTCGAGCGCTTGCACCTGCTGGTTCAGGCCTTTCGCAATATCGTCTTCGCGCAGATCAAGATTTCCCTGCTGAACACGGCGTTCACGGCGATCTTCCTGGCGGTGGTGCTGCCCTTGTGCGGCATCAAGCTGCCGCTGACCAAGACCCTGATCGTGCTGACCTTCCTGCTGGGCCTGCTGCCGGTGATCGGCAACCTCATGTCCAACACCCTGATCACCATCGTCGGGCTGTCGTTGTCGATCTGGGTGGCAGTTGCCGCGCTGGGCTATCTGATCGTGATCCACAAGGTGGAATACTTCCTGAATGCGCGCATCGTGGGCGGGCAGATCAGCGCCAAGGCCTGGGAATTGCTGCTGGCGATGCTGATCTTCGAGGCGGCGTTCGGCCTGCCCGGGGTGGTGGCAGGGCCGATCTATTACGCGTATATCAAGAGTGAACTGCGGGCCCAGGGACTGGTGTAAGGTTCCAGGGCCTCTCGCCGGTACTGACGCAGCAAATGCTGCTGCCTTACATCTCGCCGTAACGCTTGCGCGCTTCGATCGCCAGGCCGCTGCCAATACTGCCGAAGATGTTGCCTTCCACATGGCGGGCATTGGGCAGCATCGCCGATACGCTCTGGCGCAATGCCGGAATGCCGCTCGAACCACCGGTGAAGAACACCGTATCCACCTGCTCCACACCTACGCCCGCCTTGGCCAGCAACTCGCTGACGCTTCCCCGTACCCGCTCCAGCAAGGCATCGATGGCCTCCTCGAACAGCACGCGGCTGAGCTCGACGCTGAGGTCGGGCTGGACGCGGTCCAGGAGCACCAGGCGCTGGTCGGCGTGGGTCAGCTGGATCTTGGTTTCTTCCACTTCCATGGCCAGCCAGTGCCCGGCGCGCTGTTCGATCAGCTTGAACAGGCGGTCGATGCCGTCGGTGTCCTGAATGTCGTAGCGCATGCTGCCCAGCGCCTGCTGCGACTTCTGCGAGTACACCGAGTTGATGGTGTGCCAGGTAGCCAGGTTGAGGTGGTGGCTGGTGGGCATGTAGGCGCCGCTCTTCATCCGGCTGCCATAGCCGAACAGCGGCATGATGCCCTGCAGGCTGAGCTGCTTGTCGAAGTCGGTACCGCCGATGTGCACGCCGCCGGTGGCCAGGATATCGGCCTCGCGGTCGGCGACCATGCTGCGCTCGGGGCTCAGGCGCACCAGGGAGAAGTCCGAGGTGCCGCCGCCGATGTCGACGATCAGTACCAGCTCTTCGCGGTCGATGGTCGACTCGTAGTCGAACGCCGCGGCGATCGGCTCGTACTGGAACGACACTTCGCTGAAGCCGATCTTGCGCGCCACTTCGGCCAGCGTGTCTTCGGCCTCCTGGTCGGCGGCCTGGTCGTCGTCGACGAAATGCACCGGGCGGCCCAGCACCACGGCTTCGAATGGCCGGCCGGCGTTGGCTTCGGCGCGCTTTTTCAGTTCGCCGATGAACATGCCCAGCAGGTCCTTGAACGGCAGGGCGGTACCCAGCACGCTGGTATCGTGCTTGATCAGCTTGGAGCCCAGCAGGCTCTTGAGCGAGCGCATCAGCCGGCCCTCGTAGCCTTCCAGGTACTCGTGCAGGGCTAGCCGGCCGTACACCGGGCGGCGCTCCTCGATGTTGAAAAAGACCACGGAGGGCAAGGTGATCTTGCCGTCCTCCAGCGCGATCAGCGACTCTTCGCCGGGCCGGTGCCAGCCGACGGTGGAGTTGGAGGTGCCGAAATCGATGCCGCAGGCACGGGCTGGGGTTGGGTTTTTCATGCTGTCGAGGGTTCCGGTAGCAAAACGGCCGCGCAGTGTATGCCACTCGCCCACAGAATCGAAGGCCGAATATCCGTTATTTGCACCCCGGGCGCCTTGAAAGCGCCGCCGCGACCCCCAATCTAAAGGCCATCTAGCCGGCCGTGGCGTTTTTCTTCTTCAGGCGCATTTATCAGCGCCGTTACACGGCCGATAAACTTCCATCGCCCTGCGGCGTCTCAAGCATCGAGCGCGGGCAGCGCGATCCCCGGACAGATGAAGGTGGTTACCCTCCGATGGATTTCAAAGACTATTACAAGATTCTTGGCGTGGAGCCGACGGCGGACGAAAAGGAAATCAAGTCGGCCTACCGCAAGCTTGCGCGCAAGTATCACCCTGACGTCAGCAAGGAAGCCGGTGCCGAGGACAAGTTCAAGGAGGCCTCCGAGGCCTATGAAGCCCTGAGCAACGCGGAGAAACGCGCCGAGTACGACGAACTGCGCAAGTACGGCCAGCACGGCCGGCCGTTCCAGGGCCCACCGGGCTGGCAGGGCCGCGGTGGCGGTGGCTTCGACGAGACCGCCGACTTTTCCGACTTCTTCAGCTCGATTTTCGGCGGCGCCGGGCGCCCGGGCGGCAACCCGTTCGGCAGTGCCCAGGGGCGCAGCCGTGGCCGTGATGGCCAGGACGTGCAGATGGAGTTGCCCATCTCCCTGGAAGAAACCCTGGCCACCGAGTCGAAGAAGATCAGCTTCAAGGTGCCGCAGCACAATGCTGCGGGCCAGCGCGTGGCCGATTCGACCAAGAGCTTGAACGTGAAGATCCCGGCCGGCGTGGCCGATGGCGAGCGCATTCGCCTCAAGGGCCAGGGCGCGCCGGGCATTGGCGGTGGGGCGACGGGCGACCTGTACCTGAACATCCGCTTCGAGAAGCATCCGTTTTTCGAGGTCGACGGCGAAGATTTGATCCTGCAGGTGCCGTTGGCGCCGTGGGAAGTGGCGCTGGGCGCCAAGGTGGCGGTGCCGACCCTGACCGGGCGCATCAACCTGACCATCCGCCCGGACAGCCAGAATGGCCAGCGGTTGCGGGTCAAAGGCAATGGTTTGCTGAACAAGCAGGGGCAGCGCGGTGACCTGTATGCGCAGATCAAGGTGGTGATGCCCACGCATAACGATGCCGAGGCGCAGGCGTTGTGGGAGTCGTTGGCGAAGAACAGCGAGTTTGATGCGCGGGCGAATTGGAGCAAGTGAGGCGGGTTGCGGTGGCTCCAGTTTCCTGACGAAGCGGTAGTCCTTCGCTGAGTTTGCCACCGTCAAGCTCGCAGCCAAGGCCGCTCCTACCCGGACCGTATTTCAACCTGGTGTTGGCGTTGGAATACGCTCCTACCCGGACCGTATTTCAACCTGGTATTGGCGTTGGAATACGGTCCGGGTAGGAGCGGCCTTGGCTGCGAGCTTTTGGGGGCTCCGCAATCAGAACAAGAAATACCGCTGCGCCATCGGCAACACATCCGCCGGTTCACACCACAGCAGCACGCCATCGGCTTTCACCTGATACGTCTGCGGATCAACATCGATCTGCGGCAGGTAGCCGTTGTGTATCAGGTCGGTCTTCTGCACTGTCCGGCAGCCCTTCACCACGCCAATCTGCTTCTTCAACCCCAGCTGCTGCGGCAGGCCGGCGTCGAACGCCGCCTGGCTGATGAAGGTCAGGCAGGTGGCATGGCGCGACCCGCCGTAGCTGGCGAACATCGGCCGGTAGTGCACGGGTTGCGGGGTGGGAATCGAGGCATTGGCGTCGCCCATCAGGCTGGCGGCGATGGCCCCGCCCTTGAGGATCAGCGTTGGCTTGACGCCGAAGAACGCCGGGCGCCACAGCACCAGGTCCGCCCACTTGCCGATTTCGATCGAGCCCACTTCGTGGCTGATGCCGTGGGTGATCGCCGGGTTGATGGTGTACTTGGCGATGTAGCGCTTGATGCGGAAGTTATCGTTGCCTTCCACGTCTTCGGCCAATGGCCCGCGCTGCTTCTTCATCTTGTCGGCGGTCTGCCAGGTACGGGTGATCACTTCGCCGACGCGGCCCATGGCCTGGCTGTCGGAGCTGATCATCGAGAACGCGCCGAGATCGTGGAGGATGTCTTCGGCGGCGATGGTCTCGCGGCGAATGCGGCTTTCCGCGAAGGCCACGTCTTCGGCGATGCTGGGGTCCAGGTGATGGCAGACCATGAGCATGTCCAGATGCTCGTCAATGGTGTTACGGGTAAACGGCCGCGTCGGGTTGGTGGAGCTCGGCAGCACGTTGGGCAGGCCGCAGGCCTTGATGATGTCGGGCGCGTGGCCGCCACCGGCACCTTCGGTGTGGTAGGTGTGGATGGTGCGGCCCTTGAAGGCGCCCAGGGTGGTTTCGACGAAGCCCGACTCGTTGAGGGTGTCGGTGTGGATGGCCACCTGCACGTCGTACTGGTCGGCCACGTTCAGGCAGTTGTCGATGGCGGCCGGGGTGGTGCCCCAGTCTTCGTGCAGCTTGAGGCCGATGGCGCCAGCCTTCACTTGCTCCACCAGCGGCTCTGGCAGGCTGGCGTTGCCCTTGCCGGTGAGGCCGATGTTCATCGGGAAGGCATCGGCGGCCTGGAGCATGCGCGCCAGGTGCCAAGGACCCGAGGTACAGGTGGTGGCGTTGGTGCCAGTGGCCGGGCCGGTGCCGCCGCCGATCATGGTGGTGACGCCGCTCATCAGTGCTTCTTCGATCTGCTGGGGGCAGATGAAGTGGATGTGGGTGTCGATGCCACCGGCGGTGAGGATCATGCCCTCGCCGGCGATCACTTCGGTGCTGGCGCCGATGGCGATGGTCACGTCGGGCTGGATATCCGGGTTGCCGGCCTTGCCGATGGCGGCGATGCGGCCGTCTTTCAGGCCGACGTCGGCCTTGACCACGCCCCAGTGGTCGATGATCAGGGCGTTGGTGATCAGCGTGTCGACCACTTCGGCGGCCAGCAGCTGACCTTGGCCCATGCCGTCGCGGATCACCTTGCCGCCACCGAATTTCACTTCTTCACCGTAGTGGGTGAAGTCTTTCTCGACTTCGAGCCACAGGTCGGTGTCGGCCAGGCGCACCTTGTCGCCGACCGTGGGGCCGAACATGTCGGCGTAGGCTTGTCTGGAGATTTTCATTCGGTGTCCTTGAAAAATGAGGTGCAACTGCCTGGCACTGGCCGGGGTAGGAGTTGGCGCAAGCCTGCGAGCTTTTGGGGCCCTGAAAAGCTCGCAGGCTTGCGCCAGCTCCTACACCGATCGCGTTCTGCCCGCTAATACGGTGCGATAGTGAGCACGGGCTAGAGGTCGCCCATGATGCGCCCGGCGAAGCCGTAGACCTTGCGCAGGCCGGCCAGGTCGACCAGCTCGACCTCGCGGCTTTGCCCCGGCTCGAAGCGCACGGCGGTGCCCGCCGGGATGTTCAGGCGCATGCCGCGGCTGGCGGCGCGGTCGAAGGTGAGGGCGTCGTTGGTTTCGAAGAAGTGATAGTGCGAGCCTACCTGGATGGGGCGGTCGCCGCTGTTTGCCACGCTCAGGCTGAGGGTGCGGCGGCCGGCGTTGAGTTCGATCTCGCCGGGCTGGATCTGGTATTGGCCAGGAATCATGCGGGCAATCCTTGAAGAAGTTTGTAGTAGAGAGCGGTGTTGATCAGCGTGCCGTCGGGGCGCCCGGCGTAATCGGGGATTTCCCCCACACGGGTGTAGCCGGCGGCCTTGTAGAAGGCTTCGGCGGGCGAGCGCGCTTCGGTGTCGAGGTGCAGCAGGCTCAGGCCTTTCTGCCGCGCCACCAGTTCGGCGCCGTTCATCAATTGCGTGGCCAGGCCGTGGCGCTGGAAGTCCATGTGCACCAGCAGCTTCTGCACTTCGGCGCGGTGCCGGCCGTTGGCCTTGCCGCAGCGTGCCAGTTGCACGCTGGCCAGGACCTGCTCGTTGCGTACCACCACCCATAGCAGGCGTTCGCCGCCTTCCAGCTGGCCCTTGAGTTCACTCAGGTATGCAATGCCCTGGGCGCGGTCGAAGTCGTCGAGAAAACCTATGGATGCCTTTTGTCGCACGGCATCTTCGAGCAGGTCGTAAAGGCCCTGCTGGTAATGGGCGAAGCCTTCGACGGTGACGCGACGCAACTGGGCAGCATTCATGGCTTACTCCGAGGGTTTGGCGCTAGGCGCGGCGCCGGGGTCGAGGATCAATTGCATGAAGGTGAGGTCGAGCCAGCGGCCGAACTTGCTGCCGACTTGCGGCATCTGCCCGGTGACGCTGAAGCCCAGGCGTTCGTGCAGGCGCACCGAGGCGGCGTTGCCGCTTTCGATGGCGGCTACCATCACGTGTTTGCCGCAGCCCTTGGCGCGCTCGATCAGCGCGGCCATCAGCTGTGGGCCGAGGCCCAGGCCGCGTTGGCCGTCGCGCACGTATACCGAGTGCTCGACGGTTTGGCGAAAGCCTTCGAAGGGCCGCCAGTCGCCGAACGAGGCGTAGCCGAGCACGGCGCCTTCGGCGTCGACGGCCACCAGGATCGGGTAACCCTGGGCCTGGCGTGCGGCGTACCAGGCCTGGCGGTTGCCGAGGTCGACCACCTGTTCGTTCCAGATCGCCGTGGTGTTGAGCACGGCGTCGTTGTAAATGTCGCAGATGGCGGGCAGGTCAGCGTGCAGCGCATCGCGAATCAGCAAGGTCATGGGCGGGCCTCAGGCGATGGGTTGGTGCACGGTGACGAGCTTGGTGCCATCGGGGAAGGTGGCTTCGACCTGGATCTCGGGGATCATTTCCGGGATGCCTTCCATCACCTGTTCGCGGCTCAGCAGGGTGGTGCCGTAGTGCATGAGCTGGGCCACGGTCTGGCCGTCGCGGGCACCTTCGAGCAGGGCCGCGGAGATGAGCGCCATGGCTTCCGGGTAGTTGAGCTTGAGGCCGCGGGCCAGGCGCCGCTCGGCGACCAGGCCGGCGGTGAAGATGAGCATCTTGTCTTTTTCGCGGGGTGTCAGGTCCATGGGGTTTCCGTTTCCAAAAGGGTGTCAGGCGTAGGTGCCGTTGCAGGTGTACGCGGTCGGCGTGTAGGAGCTGGCGCAAGCCTGCGAGCTTCTGGGGGACCGCCAAAAGCTCGCAGGCTTGCGCCAGCTCCTACACTGACCGCGGGAAGCCAGGTACAGGTGGCGTCGCCACCCGGCAGCATCACGTACTCCATATTCTAGGTGCCAGCGCCTCGCGGCCGAGCAGGGCCGGGCGCAGCAGTTTCCACAATTCAATCAGCCAGTCGCGTGCATGCAGGGCCTCGCTGGCCAGGCAGCGGGCCACCAGCAGGTCGGGCAGTTGGCTGAGGTCGCCGCGCACCCGCGTGGGCAGTTCGCGGCAGCGTTGCAGCAATTGCGGATCGACAGTGCCAGTGATCAGCAGCGTTGCGAACACCGGGTTGCCATCCAGGCCGATGGGTGAATCGAGCAGGCCATCGCCGCCGACCACGCGCTGGCGTTCGTGCCACAGCGCCTTGCCTTCGCGGCGTATATCCAGGTGCGATTGAAAGTGCCCACGCTCGAAACGCTCGTCGGCCGCTGGGCGGCCGAGAGCAACGACGTCCCAATACAGCAGGCGGGCGTCGCCTTGCAGTTCGATCACCGTTTGCAGTTCGGCCTGGGCGGCACTGTAGAAAATCGATTCCTGTGGCATCCATTCCAGCGTAGCACCGGCCGCCACCTTGAGCTCGACCTGTTGATAGGCCGGGCCGGCGGCGCGGTACCATTTGGCGGCGCCGGGACTGGTGAGTTGCGCCCAGGCACCGGTGCCGACGCTGGCGCGAATGTCCAGGCGGTCGCCACCGGCGATGCCGCCCGGGGGGTGGACGATAATGTGCTGGCACACCTCGGGGCCTTCAGCGTACAGGTGCTTCTGCACCCGCAGCGGGCCCTGGTGGCGGCGCAATACCGGGCGCGTGGAAGCGCCGTCGCGGGCATAGCCCAGCTCGAGTTCGGCGTGCCAGCTGGGGGTGTAGAGGGCAGGGGAAACAGGTAGATTCATATCGTTGTTCTAGGGCTGTCCGGTGCTCAGGTTGATGGACGCTAAAGTGAACGTTTGCAGCGTGATGCCAAGCAACGCTCAAGCAAAACGGTGTTCGCGGTGTCGCATACTGGTCAAGGTCGAGGGGCGCGAGTCACTTGTGTTCAGGGTCAATGTTGCTCGCTTTACGCGCCGCTGCCCAGTTCAAATGGTCACCAGCCCGCGTACGCCTTCGGCTTCCATATTTTCCCCGCGGCCCTGCTGGACGATCTCGCCGCGGGACATCACCAGGTACTGGTCGGCCAGCTCGGCGGCGAAGTCGTAGAACTGCTCCACCAGCAGAATCGCCATGTCGCCCTTGGCCGCAAGCTTCTTGATCACCGCGCCGATTTCCTTGATCACCGACGGCTGGATGCCCTCGGTCGGCTCGTCGAGAATCAGCAGCCGCGGGCGGCTGGCCAGGGCGCGGCCGATCGCCAGTTGCTGTTGCTGGCCACCGGACAAGTCGCCGCCGCGGCGGTGCTTCATTTGCAGCAGCACGGGGAACAATTCGTAGATGAAGGCCGGCACTTCCTTGGCTTCGGAGCCGGGGAAGCGCGACAAGCCCATCAGCAGGTTTTCCTCGACGGTCAGGCGGCCGAAGATCTCCCGGCCCTGGGGCACGTAGGCGATACCGGCGTGCACCCGCTGGTGCGGCTTGAAGCCGGTGATGGCCTTGCCTTCCCAAGTGACTGCGCCTTCCTTGGCCGGAATCAGGCCCATCAGGCACTTGAGCAGGGTAGTCTTGCCCACCCCGTTGCGGCCCAGCAGGCAGGTGACCTCGCCGACTTTCACGTCGAAGCTGAGGCCGCGCAGAATGTGGCTACCGCCGTAGTATTGGTGCAGGGTGTTGACTTGCAGCATGGTGGTTCTCCTGAATCCTTTTGCCGGCGATAGGGCCACCAGCGCCACCGCATTTTCAGCGGCCCAGATAAACCTCGATCACGCGTTCGTCCGCCTGAACTTCTTCCAGCGAACCCTCGGCCAGCACGCTGCCTTGGTGCAGCACAGTCACGTGGTCGGCGATGGAGCCGACGAAGCCCATGTCGTGCTCCACCACCATCAGCGAATGTTGCCCGGCCAGGGTCTTGAAGAGCTCGGCGGTGAACTCGGTTTCGGCGTCGGTCATGCCCGCCACCGGCTCGTCGAGCAGCAGTAGTTGCGGGTCCTGCACCAGCAGCATGCCGATTTCCAGGAACTGCTTCTGGCCGTGGGACAACAGCCCGGCAGGGCGCTCGACCGAGGCGCTCAGGCGGATGGTTTCCAGCACCTGCTCGATGCGGTCGCGCTGCTCGCCGGTCAGCCGTGCGCGCAGGCTGGCCCATACCGACTTGTTGGTTTTCTGCGCCAGTTCGAGGTTCTCGAACACCGTCAGCGCTTCGAACACCGTCGGCTTCTGGAATTTGCGGCCGATGCCGGCCTGGGCGATCTGTACTTCGCTCATGCTGGTCAGGTCCATGGTTTCGCCGAACCAGGCCTTGCCCTCGGTGGGCCGGGTCTTGCCGGTGATCACGTCCATCATGGTGGTCTTGCCGGCGCCGTTGGGGCCGATGATGCAGCGCAATTCGCCCACGCCGATGTACAGGTTGAGGTTGTTCAGCGCTTTGAAGCCATCGAAGCTGACGCTGATGTCTTCCAGGGTCAGGATGGTGCCGTGGCGCGTGTCCAGGCCCTTGCCGGCGCTGGAGCCCAGGCCGATGGCGTCGCGGCTGGTGCCGGCATCGCCGTTCGGGTCATAGGCGGGTTCGAGCATGAACTGCGCGGTGGGTGGCGTTCTCATGATTCGCTCCTTTTCTTCAGCAGCCCGATCACGCCCTTGGGCAGGTACAGGGTGACGATGATGAACAGCGCACCGAGGAAAAACAGCCAGTACTCGGGGAAGGCTACGGTGAACCAGCTCTTCATGCCGTTGACCACGCCGGCACCCAGCAGTGGGCCGATCAGCGTACCGCGGCCACCCAGGGCGACCCACACGGCGGCCTCGATGGAGTTGGTCGGCGACATTTCGCTGGGGTTGATGATGCCCACCTGAGGCACGTACAGGGCCCCCGCCAGGCCGCACAGCACCGCGCTCAGCACCCACACGAACAGCTTGAAGCCCCGTGGGTCGTAGCCGCAGAACATCAGGCGGTTCTCAGCGTCACGCAGGGCCGTCAGCACTCGGCCGAACTTGCTGCGCGCCAGCTTGAAGCCCAGCCACAGGCTGATGACCAGCAACGCAACGGTCAGCAGGAACAGCACCGCGCGGGTGCCCTGGGAGGTGATGTCGAAGCCGAGGATGCTGCGAAAGTTGGTGAAGCCGTTGTTGCCGCCGAAGCCGGTTTCGTTGCGGAAGAACAGCAGCATGCCGGCGAAGGTCAGGGCCTGGGTCATGATCGAGAAGTACACGCCCTTGATCCGCGAGCGGAAGGCGAAGAAGCCGAACACCAACGCCAGCAGGCCGGGGGCCAGGACCACCAGGCACATGGCCCAGAGGAAATGGTTGGTGCCCACCCAGTACCAGGGCAGCTCGCTCCACGACAGGAAGGTCATGAACGCCGGCAGGCCATCGCCCGCGGCTTCGCGCATCAGGTACATGCCCATGGCATAGCCGCCGAGGGCGAAGAACAGGCCGTGGCCCAGCGACAACAGGCCGGCATAGCCCCACACCAGGTCCAGGGCGAGGGCGACGATGGCGTAGCAGAGGATCTTGCCCACCAGGGTCAGGGTGTAGGCCGAGACCTGCAGGCCATTGCTGGCGGGCAGCAACGACAGCAGCGGCAGGGCGATCAGTACCAGCAGCACCAGGGCGCCGATGGCGATCGTGATTTTGGGGCCGGCTTTTTGCGCGGCCGTGAGCATCAATGGCTGGTTCATCAGTCGATCACCCGTCCTTTCAGCGCGAAGAGGCCTTGCGGACGCTTCTGGATAAACAGAATGATCAGCGCGAGGATGAGGATCTTGCCCAGCACGGCGCCGATCTGCGGTTCGAGGATCTTGTTGGCGATGCCCAGGCCGAAGGCCGCCGACACGCTACCGGCCAGTTGCCCGACGCCGCCGAGCACGACCACCAGGAAGGAGTCGATGATGTAGCTCTGGCCGAGGTCCGGGCCGACGTTGCCGATCTGGCTAAGGGCCACGCCGCCCAGGCCGGCGATGCCGGAACCCAGGCCGAAGGCGAGCATGTCCACTCGGCCGGTGGGCACGCCGCAGCAGGCGGCCATGTTGCGGTTCTGGGTGACGGCGCGCACGTTGAGGCCCAGGCGGGTCTTGTTCAGCAGCAGCCAGGTCAGCACCACGACTGCCAGTGCAAACAGGATGATGACGATGCGGTTGTAAGGCAGCACCAGGTTGGGCATCACCTGGATGCCGCCGGACAGCCATTCCGGGTTGGCCACTTCAACGTTCTGCGCACCGAAGGCCAGGCGCACGGCCTGGATCAGCATCAGGCTGATGCCCCAGGTGGCCAGCAGGGTTTCCAGCGGGCGGCCGTAGAGGTGGCGAATCACGGTGCGTTCCACGGCCATGCCGATGCCGGCGGTGACGAAGAAGGCCACCGGCAGGGCCATCAGCGGGTAGAACTCGATGGCGCCGGGGGCGTAGCGCTGGAACAGCAACTGCACCACGTAGGTGGAGTAGGCGCCGAGCATCAGCATCTCGCCGTGGGCCATGTTGATGACCCCCAACAGGCCGAAGGTGATGGCCAGCCCGAGGGCGGCCAGCAGCAGGATCGAACCCAGGGAGATACCGCTGAAGGCCTGACCGAGCAGGTCGCCGATCATCAACTGGCGCTTGACCTGCACCAGGCTGGTTTCGGCGGCGGTGCGCACGCCTTCGTCGGCTTCCACGCCGGGGGCGAGGATGTCTTCCAGGCGGGTGCGGGCCATGGGGTCGCCGGTTTCGCCGAGCAGGCGCACGGCGGCCAGGCGGACGGCGGGGTTGGGATCGACCAGTTGCAGGTTGGCCAGGGCCAGGCCGAGGGCGGTCTTCACGCCTTTGTCCTTTTCACCGGCGAACTGGTGGTCGAGGGTGGCCAGTTGTGCGGGTTGTGCGGTTTTCTGTAACTGCTGGGCTGCGGCCAGGCGCACGTGGGCGTCGTCGGCGAGCAGTCGGTGCGCTGCCAGGGCGTTTTCCACCAGGCCGCGCAGGCGGTTGTTGAGGCGTAGTTTGCGTACAGGCTCGACGGCGGCAGCGTTGCCGTCGAGCGCGGAATAGGTGTCGTTGTCTTCAGCGGTGAACGGATGTTTGTTGCTGTCGGATGCCACGCGGCCGGCTTGCAAGGCTTGCAGCAGCGCGGTGCGTTCGGGCACCGGTTGGGCGGCCCAGGTTTCCAGCAGCTTGGCTTGATCGGAAGAGTCGGCAGCGACGAAATCGCTGGCGTCGTTGGCTTGCGCGGCGAAGGGCAGCAGCAGGGCCAAGGCGACGACGAGGCGGAGCAGGGCAGTGAGCATATCGGTGTCCTGGGAGCCGGTGAGGACACTGCGGGGGCGACCGTGCCGCCCCCGCAGGTTGTTGACCAGAACGGTGGCTTAGTTGCTCTTCACCGGGTGGTCAGGCTTCTTGTCGTTGCCAGGGATGAACGGGCTCCACGGCTGGGCGCGGATCGGCTCCTTGGTCTGCCACACGACGTTGAACTGCCCGTCGTCCTGGATTTCGCCGATCATCACCGGCTTGTGCAGGTGGTGGTTGGTCTTGTCCATGGTCAGGGTGTAGCCCGACGGCGCGGCGAAGGTCTGCCCGGCCATGGCCTCGCGAACCTTGTCGACATCGGTGGACTTGGCCTTCTCGGCGGCCTGGGCCCACATGTGGATGCCCACGTAGGTGGCTTCCATCGGGTCGTTGGTCACGGCCTTGTCGGCGCCTGGCAGGTTGTGGGCCTTGGCGTAGGCTTTCCAGTCGGCCACGAACTTCTTGTTCACCGGGTTCTCGACCGATTCGAAGTAGTTCCAGGCGGCCAGGTTGCCCACCAGCGGCTTGGTGTCGATACCGCGCAGTTCTTCTTCGCCCACGGAGAAGGCCACGACTGGTACGTCGGTGGCTTTCAGGCCCTGGTTGGCCAGTTCCTTGTAGAACGGCACGTTGGAGTCGCCGTTGACGGTGGAGATGACCGCAGTCTTGCCACCGGCGGAGAATTTCTTGATGTTGGCGACGATGGTTTGATAGTCGCTGTGGCCGAAGGGGGTGTAGACCTCTTCGATATCCTTGTCGGCCACGCCTTTGGAATGCAGGAACGAGCGCAGGATCTTGTTGGTGGTGCGTGGGTAGACGTAGTCGGTACCCAGCAGGAAGAAGCGCTTGGCCGCGCCGCCGTCTTCGCTCATCAGGTATTCCACCGCCGGGATGGCCTGCTGGTTAGGCGCGGCGCCGGTGTAGAACACGTTCGGCGACATTTCTTCGCCTTCGTATTGCACAGGGTAGAACAGCAGGCCGTTGAGCTCTTCGAACACCGGCAGTACCGATTTGCGCGACACCGAGGTCCAGCAGCCGAAGACCACGGCGACCTTGTCCTGGGTCAGCAGTTGGCGGGCTTTCTCAGCGAACAGCGGCCAGTTGGAGGCGGGGTCGACCACCACAGGCTCAAGCATCTTGCCGTTGACGCCACCCTTGGCGTTGATCTCGGCGATGGTCATCAGGGCCATGTCTTTCAAGGACGTTTCGGAAATGGCCATGGTGCCGGACAGCGAATGCAGAATACCGACCTTGATGGTCTCGGCGGCCTGGGCGGTCCAGGTCAGTCCCATGGCAGCGATGGATGCCGTCAACGTAAAAGCCTTGATCAAGCTGCGACGCTTCATTGTGCAATCTCCGTGTGTCACGCGTTTTTTTAGTGGGGCAGATGCATTCGGGGTGAGTCTTGGTGAAGTGCTAGCAAAGGCTGTGCCTAAGCGGCGTGGGCCGCATTGGAAGGGGCGGGAAGTATGGCGGGGGTGCTGGTATAAGCACTGCCTTGGTGCGTGTTTGATCGGTTGGTGCGTTTGGTTGTGCTGAAGTGGTGCGCAAAAAGCTGATCGAGTGGTCAGGCTGAACGGTATGGTCTGGGTGGGATTTTTTGGGGGTGGCGAAATCGCCAAGCTCGCAGGCTGGCGCCAGCTCCTACATGGACCGCATTCACAACTCGACATCAAGGTGGAATGGGGCCGGGGTAGGAGCTGGCGAAGCCTGCGAGCTTGGCGTCGGCGGGGTCGCCACAGACGTCGGCAGACAGTTGCTCCTACTTCGATCGGGTTTGCACCTTGAAGTGGGGTTGGGAGCACGGTCGGTGGAGGCGCTGAAGGAGCGGCGGTCCGACAGCCTGCGAGCTTTTGGGCGTTGCGTGACCGCGGTTTAGAACATGACCTCGACCTTGGTCCACAGCGTGCGGCCTGGCTCGTTCACCGCTTGCGGATCACTGGACGGATAGCCGAAATCGGCATTGCCGGCACGGTTAAGGTGCTCCGCGTAGGTCTTCGCCAGCAGGTTGTCGACTCCCGCACTCAGCTTCACGTGGCGGTTGACGCGATACGCGGCATTGAGCGAAAACACGCCAAAGCCCGCGCTGCGGTCGTAATCCTGCCCCACCACGTTGCCGGCGTGGGCATCGATGCGGCCCTGGGCCGCCACCAGCCGCCACAGGGCGCCAGCGCTCCAGTCGGTTTCGCTGTAGGTCAGGCCCAAGCGTGCCTCCAGGGGCGGCATCTGCGGCAGTGGACGGTGGTCACTGCGATTCTCGCCCCAGGCGTAGGCCAGGGTGCCCTCGGTTTTCCAGTGTTCGCTCAGCCGATAGGCCGCGCCCAGTTCGCCACCCAGAATGGTTGCGTCTACGTTGCGGGTCGACGAGGCGCTGCCCTGGTAATTGAACAGGATGAAGTCGCGGACCTGGCCCGCGTAGCCCGAGGCCCAGGCTTGCAGGTCGTCGGTCTGGTACTGCAGGCCGAAGTCGAGCTGGGTGGTTTTTTCCGGTTTGACCGAGTCGAAGGCGTTCAAGGTACCGGTGGGCGTCAGGCTGGAGGAAAACAGTTCCCAGTAGTCGGGGAAGCGCTCGGCGTGGCCCAGGCCGACATAGGCGTTGGCGGGCAGGCCGGCGAGGTCGCGCTCGTAACGCAGGAAGCCGCTGGGCAGGGTGCTGCTTCGGGTGTCGCCGGCGGTAGGGTTGGGCCGCTGGGCCATGCCCGAGCCCAGCGTGCGGCGCTGGTCTTCGGCGCTGGAGCGGTCGAGGCGCGCGCCAGCGACGATGCGCTGGGTGTCGGCCAACGTCCAGGTCAGCTCGCCGAATGCGCCGTACTGGTCCATCTGTGCATCCTGCACGCGGGGCAGCGCTTTGTACGCATCCTCGCCCATCGCCGTGCGTGCGCGGTGGGTGCTGGTCTGGGCGTCGAGCCCGGCGATCAGCTGCACGTCGGCCCAGTGCCAGGTGGCCTTGAGGCGGCTACCGAGGGTGCGGCGGTCGACGTTGCTGGCCATGGGGCCGGCCATCATCCCGGTGCTGGACGGGGTACGCAGGCTGTAGTTGTCCATCACGTGGTCGGCGTAGTTGTAGTAGACCTGCGCCTCGACCTTGTCGAGCACCTCGCCGAGGTTGGACCGTTCCAGGCGCAGGCCCAGGCTTTCGCGCTTGAACTGCGCGCCGTCCATGCCGCGGCCGGCATAGCGGGCCTCGCCGTCGCCCTGGCCAGCGGTGAGTTCCAGCAGGGTATCGGCATCCGGGGTCCAGCCCAGCGCCACGTCGCCATTCCACTTGTCCCACTTGGAGGCCACGCGGTCACCGTGGCCGTCGTCGTAGTCACCGGCCCGCGACTGGTTGCCGATCACCCGCGCGTAGCCTTGGGCGTTGCCGGCTGCTGCGTCCACCAGCTTGTCGACGCGGCCGTTGGAGCCGACCAGGGCACTTGCATTCAGGCGGCTGTCCCAGTGCTCGAAGTGTTCCGGATCGCGCTCGAACAGCACTGTGCCGGCCGAGGCCCCGGGACCCCAGAGCACCGTCTGGGGGCCCTTGATCACGGTCAGGCGGTCGTAGGTTTCCGGGGAAATGTAGGACGTGGGTGCATCCATGCGGCTGGGGCAGGCGCCGATCATGGCGCCACCGTTGCTGAGGATGTTCAGGCGCGAACCGAACATGCCCCGCAGTACCGGATCACCATTGGTGCCGCCGGCACGGATGATATTGAAGCCGGGGATGGTCTTGAGGTAGTCGCCACCATCGCTGGCCGGCACCGGCTGGCGAGGATCCTTGGGGTGGGTGACCACGGTCAGCGGCGAGCTGGGGGCCAGGGCGGTGATGACGGTCGGCGCCAGCTCGGGGGCTGGTTCATGGGCATGCTCCACGGCCAGGGCGAGGGGGCTGAGCAGCGCGCCGCAGAAGGCGAGCAAGGGGCGTGACGAAGTAACGGCGTTGAATCCGGACATGAGTGTTCCACTGCTGAAAAAGCGAAAAAGCGCACGCAGCCCAGCGCAGCACCGGTTGGCGATGCGGGCGTAGGCGAGCGAGCGGAGGTTTTCAGGCCAGCAGTGGCAGGGGCGGCGCGCGGGTCAGCGCGCCTGGGAAGATCGCTTGGCGCGCATGGCCGGCGCGGGTGAAATAGTGCTCGGCGCGGGCCAACGGGGTGGCGGCGGCCGTGAGCAGGGAGAGAGTTTGTGGCAACGCGGGGCAATGCAGCATCAGGTTGCAATAGCCACACTTCTCCCAGAGGGGATGCAGGTCACCATTGCTTGGCTGGCTGGCATGCGGATTGGGGGATCTGGCGCCATGGTCGTGGTGCATGGGCATGGCCATATCGCCCATGTTCATGCTGTGCGCCATGGGTGTGGACTGCGAGATCAGCGGCCCGGCGAACACCATGAGCATGGCGAACAGGGCGACCCACACTGCACTGCGGCTACTCATCAGTCAGGGCTTGGGCGCTGTGCGGCGAATCTCGACATCAACGGTGAGCTTGCCGGCTTTTTCAAAGGTCAGGGTCAGCGGGAAGCTGTCGCCTTCGGTGCGAGGCGCATCTTCCTTGAGGTTCAGCAGCATCACGTGGTTGTTCATGGGCGCGAAGGTCACCTGCTGCTCGGGGTCGATGGCCAGGGTGTCGATCTGCTGCATTTTCATCATGCCGTCTACATGCACGTGTTTGTGCAGCTCGGCGCTGCCGGCGATGGGCGTTTCTACACTCAGCAGCCGGTCAGGATTCATGCCTGTATTGGTGATGATGAAATAGGCCGCGACGGTTTCAGCGCTCGGGGGCAGCGCCTGGGACCATGGCGCCTGGACCTTGATGTCGCCAACGCTGTAGTCCTTGGCCGCGGCAATGCCGCTCGCCAGCAGCAACACCAGGCTTGCGAACCAGGCAAGGGAGCGGCGGGCGTGGGGCATTGGGGGCATCCTTGGGCATTGAGTGGTCGTCATTTAGCCAGAAGTCGGGGCCGAAGTAAAAAGCTGGGGCGTGGGGAAAAGTCTGCTTTTTGTGAGCTGATGATTCAGCCTGGCAAGGCGGTGATCAAATCCGCCGCGCAGGTGAATGCGCGGGCCACCTCGGGCAATGCCGGGCGGGCCAGTACCAGCACCGGCAGCCGTAGCTCACGAGCCACCTGCAGCTTGGGCTCGGTGGCGCTGCTGCCACTGTTCTTGCTGATCAACACGTCAAAACCACCTTCGGCGAACAGCGCCCGTTCCGCTTCCAGATGGAATGGCCCGCGGGCCGCGATCACCCGGCTTTGCGCGTTGCCAGGGTAGGCGTCGAGGGTGCGCAGGGTCCAGAACTGGCCGGGTGGAATTTCGTGCAAGTGCGCCAGCGGTTCGCGGCCGAGGGTGAACAGCGGGCGCTCGAAGCCTTCGAGGGCGGTGCGCAGTTCGGCCCAGTCGGCGACCTCGCGCCAGTCGTCGTCCGCCTGGGGCTGCCAACCTGGCCGGCGCAGGGCCCAGCAGGGAACACCGGCGGCGTGGGCGGCCGCGGCGGCGTTGGCGCTGATTTGTGCGGCATAGGGGTGGGTGGCGTCGACCAACAAACCGATGCCTTCGCTGCGCATGAACGCGGCCAGCCCTTCGGCACCGCCGTAGCCGCCCACGCGCACCTGGCAGTGCAGGTCGGTGGGCACACGGCCGATGCCCGCCAGGCTGTAGATATGCTGTGGGCCCAGGGTGCGGGCAACGGCCAGGGCTTCGGCGACGCCGCCGAGTAGCAGAATGCGGTCAGGCATCGAGAGGCTTGCTCACGTCGAGAAGGGTGATAGGCAGCGCCTGGCGCCAGGTGTCGAATTCGCCCAGGGGTTGGGCCTGGGCGATGTGCAGGCGGGTCAGGTCGCCGCCGTATTGCGCGCGCCAGTGCATCAGTGTGGCCTCGCTTTGCAGGGTCACGGCATTGGCGATCAGCCGGCCGCCGGGCTTGAGCGCCGCCCAGCAGGTTTCGAATACACCTGCGCGGGTGACGCCGCCGCCGATGAAGACCGCGTCCGGCGCTTCCAGGCCCTGCAAGGCATCAGGCGCGCGGCCGCGAACCAGTTGCAGGCCCGGTACCCCGAGGGCGTCGCGGTTGCGCTCGATAAAGGCCTGGCGCCCTTCATCGGCTTCGATGGCCAGCGCCCGGCAGCTGGGGTGGGCGCGCATCCATTCGATGCCGATGGAGCCGCAGCCGGCGCCCACGTCCCAAAGCAGTTCGCCGGGTTGCGGGGCAAGGCGGGCGAGGGTCACGGCGCGGACGTCACGCTTGGTCAGCTGGCCGTCGTGGAGGAAGGCGTCGTCTGCCAGCCCGGCCAGGCGCGAGCGGCGCGGCGCGGTGGCGCTGGCGCGGCAGTCGATGGCGACCAGGTTGAGGTCGGCGCATACAGCATGGCGCCAGCCCTCGGCTTCGCCTTGCAGGCGCTGCTCCTGGGGGCCGCCGAGGTGTTCCAGTACGGTCATCAGGCTGGGCCCGAAGCCGGCTTCGCGCAGCAGCGCGGCGATGGCAGCGGGGCTGCGGCCATCGTTGCTGAGTATCAGCAAGCGCACGCCGTTGGCCAGTTGCGCATTGAGCGCCGCCAGGGGGCGGGCGACCACCGACAGCAGCACGCAATCCTGCAGCGCCCAGCCCATGAGCGCCGCCGCCAGGGAGGCGGAAGAGGGCGCCGGCAAGGTCAGCATCTGCTCGGCCGGCACGTGGCGGGCCAGGCTGGCGCCGACGCCGAACAGCATCGGGTCGCCGCTGGCCAACACGCACACCGCTTCGCCCTGGCGTTCTAGGATGGGCGCGAGGCTGAACGGCGATGGCCACGCTTCACGCACCGCGCTCAGGCAGTGGGGCAGCAAGTCCAGCTGGCGCGGCGCACCGACGATGCGGCTGGCGCCCAGCAGGGCACGGCGGGCCTGCTTGCCGAGGCCGGTGAAGCCGTCTTCACCGATGCCTATCACGGTCAGCCAGGGCAACATGAATATTCCTCATAACGATCAATTCCGACCGGCAGACTTTTCATGCCGGCGGCCAAAGCAGGCATAATAACGCGGCTTCAGCGCTGAAGCGCTTTTTGACGATTTTAGGTACCTGTCTTGATCCAGCCTCCCCCGCTGCGCTCGCCGCTGCCTGCTGTACGCCCCTCGGCTTGCCCGGGGTTGCTGCGTATCGTCCAGGCACTGGACGGCGGCATCTGCCGCATCAAGCTGCCGGGCGGGCTGCTGAGCGCCGAGCAGGCCGAGGCTGTGGCCTTGGCGGCCCAGGCCTATGCCGGCGGCGTGATCGAGGCGACCAATCGCGCCAACCTGCAGATCCGCGGTATTCAGGGTGAGCAGGGGGCGCTGGTGGAGGGCTTGATGGCGGCGGGGCTGGGGCCGCGCGAGGCGGCCGGTGACGATGTACGTAACCTGTTGCTCAGCCCGGCCGCCGGCATCGACTGCCAGCAGATGCTCGACGTGCGGCCGCTGGCTGGGCAGATACTCGCCAGCCTCGAGGGTGAGCCGCGTTTCCATGCGCTGTCGGCCAAGTTCGCGGTGCAGCTGGATGGCGGCGAAGCCCTGGCGATGCTGGAACATCACCACGACGTGTGGCTGTCGCCCATGAACATCGGCGGGCAGTGCTGGATGGCGTTCGGGCTGGCCGGTTGCCCCGCCGTTGGGCCAGCGGCAGGAGCCGTGCCGTTGGAACGCGCCCATGCATTGGTGCTGGCCGTGCTGGACCGTTTCCTGGGTCTGGCCAGCAGCGACCAGCATCGCTTGCGCGACTTGCTGGGCACGATGGATGCGCAAGCGTTCATCGCCGGTATGGGGTTGGAGATTCGTGCGGTGGACTTCCATCGTGCGGCTGCCAACATCACCCCGATAGGCCGCCATGCCCAGCCGCAGCCGGGCATGGTGGCCATCGTCGCGGGCGCGCCGCTGGGCCGCCTCGACGCCGCACAACTGCGCGGCGCTGCCGACCTGGCCCGCCGCTTTGGCGACGGCACCCTGCGGATAACGCCTTGGCAAGGCGTGCTGCTGCCTGCCATTGCCGAAGGCGATGCGGGTGCCGTGCAGGCAGCCTTGGCGCACGCCGGCTTTATCGTCGATGCCAACCAGCCACTTGCCGTGCTGATTGCCTGCACCGGCAGCACCGGCTGCGCGAAAGCCCTGGCCGATACCAAGGCCGACGCCCTGCGCCTGGCCAACTTGCTGCGCCAGCCAAGCGCCGTTCACCTCAGCGGTTGCAGGCGTTCCTGCGCCGCCGCCCACGTCGCCCCGGCCACCCTGCTGGCGGTCGGCGACGGGCATTACGATCTTTATCTGCGCGATGCCGCGATGCCGGGTTTCGGTGTGCGGCGCGCCACTCACATCACTGTGCAGGAAGCCGGCGCCTTGCTGGATGCCTGCTCACGGAGCCACACCCCATGATTGATTACATCCGCGACGGTCAGGAGATCTATCGCAATTCCTTCGCCATCATCCGTGCCGAAGCTGACCTGAGCGCGATTCCCGCCGACCTGGAAAAGCTCGCCGTGCGGGTCATCCACGCCTGCGGCATGGTCGAGGTGGTCGAAGACCTGCGCTTCTCCCCCGGCGCCGGCAAGGCCGGGCGGGATGCCCTGGCGGCCGGTGCGCCAATTCTCTGCGACGCGCGCATGGTGGCCGAAGGCATCACGCGCGCGCGCCTGCCGGCCAACAACCCGGTGATCTGCACACTCAAGGACGACAGCGTGCCGGCCATGGCCCTGGAACGCGGCAATACCCGTTCTGCGGTGGCCCTGGAATTGTGGCGGCCACATCTCGAAGGCAGCGTGGTGGTGATCGGCAACGCCCCCACCGCGCTGTTCTACCTGCTGGAAATGATCGACGCCGGGGCGCCGAAGCCGGCGCTGATTCTGGGCTTCCCGGTGGGCTTCGTCGGCGCGGCGGAATCCAAGGCGATGCTCGCCGCCGACAGCCGCGGCGTGCCGTTCGTGGTGATCAATGGCCGCCGTGGTGGCAGCGCCATGGCCGCCGCGGCGGTCAATGCACTGGCCACGGAGGTCGAATGATGTCGCAAGAGCAACATGGCCGTTTGTTGGGCCTGGGCGTGGGCCCGGGCGATCCGGAGCTGATCACCGTCAAGGCATTGCGCCTGCTGCGCGAGTCGCAGGTGGTCGCCTATTTCGTCGCCAAGGGCAAGAAGGGCAACGCGTTCGGCATCATCGAGGGGCATTTGCAGCAAGCGCAGACCTTGCTACCGCTGGTGTACCCGGTGACCACCGAGGCGCTGCCGGCGCCACTTTCCTATGAACAGGTCATCAGTGATTTCTACGACGAAGCCAGCGTGCAGGTGGCCGCGCACCTGGATGCCGGTCGCGACGTGGCAGTGATCTGCGAAGGCGACCCGTTCTTCTACGGTTCCTACATGTACCTGCACGACCGGCTTGCCGAACGCTACGACGCGCAGGTGATTCCGGGCGTGTGCTCGATGCTCGGCGGCGCCTCGGTGCTGGGCGCGCCGCTGGTGTATCGCAACCAGAGCCTCTCGGTGTTGTCCGGGGTGCTGCCCCACGATGACCTCAAGCGCCGCCTGGCCGATGCCGATGCCGCGGTGATCATGAAGCTGGGGCGCAACTTTCCCAAGGTGCGCGCGGTGCTGGCCGAACTCGGCCTGGCCGGGCGCGCGCTGTATGTGGAGCGGGCGACCATGGCCAACCAGAAGATCGTGCCGCTGGACCAGGTCGACCCGACATCGTCGCCGTACTTCTCGCTGATCATCGTGCCGGGCGAGCGGTGGCAGGGATGAAGGCCGCGATCGTCATTCTCGGCGGCGGCAGCCTGGCCACCGCGCGGCGCCTGCAGGCGCTTTATCCGCAAGCGCTGATTCACGGCCTGGCGGGGCGAGTGGAGGGCGCCGATTGCAGCTACGACGACTTCGGCTCGACGCTGCGCGCGTTGTATCAGCAGGCCACGCCGATCATCGCCCTGTGCGCCGCCGGTATCGTGATTCGCAGCCTGGCCAGCGTGCTGCTGGAAAAGGGCGCCGAACCGCCGGTGCTGGCAGTGGCCGAGGATGCCAGCGCGGTGGTGCCGCTACTGGGCGGGCTGGCCGGGGTCAACGTCATGGCCCGGGAGATCGCCGAGCATCTGCTGGTGGCCGCGGCCATCACCACCAGCGGCGAGCTGCGCTTTGGCACCTGCCTGCTTAACCCGCCCAAAGGCTACGCGCTGGATGACCTGGGCCAGGGCAAACGCTTTGTTTCCGACCTGTTGGCCGGCGAAACCGTGCGCATCGAGGGCGATGCGCCCTGGTTGGCCGAGGCGCGCTTGCCGCTGGACGATAACGCTCGGCTGACCATTCGTGTGGCGAGTACGGCCCGTGCGGCAGCGCCGGACGATTTGCTGATCTACCCGCGCAACGTGCTGGCGGCCGTTACCAGTGGCGCCGATGACCTCGCCGCGCAGGTGCGCCAGGCGCTGGCGGATGCCGGCCTGGCGAGTGCGGCGCTGGCGGGCTTGCTCGCACCGCAGGCCCAGATGGCCGACACCACCCTGCATGCCGCCGCCCAAGCGCTGGCGGTGCCACTGCGTTTCGCTGGCGCGGATACCGCAGGGAACTTGATCGGCCAGGCCTTGGGCCAAGTGCCCGTGCACATTACCGAGCACTGTGCCCTGGGGCTCGCTGCGCAGCCGTTGGACATCGAGACCTTGGGCCGCAAGCGCGGTCGCCTCGCGGTCGTCGGCCTGGGGCCTGGTGCCGCCGACCTGATGGTGCCCGCCGTCAAGGCCGAGCTGGCCCGCGCCACCGACGTGCTGGGTTACGAGACCTATGTGCGCATGGCCGGCCCGTTCCGCGACGACCAAGTGCTGCACTGCACCGACAACCGCGAAGAAATGCAGCGTGCCCGCCATGCCTTCGAGCTGGCAACGCAAGGCCGTTCGGTGGTGATCGTATCGTCGGGCGACCCCGGCGTGTTCGCCATGGCCGCCGCGGTGCTGGAAGCGCTGCACGAAGCCGACGTGGCGGCCTGGCACCAGGTCGACCTGCAGATGCTGCCCGGTGTCTCGGCCTCGCTGGCGACTGCCGCACTGGCGGGTGCGCCCCTGGGCCACGACTTCTGCGTGATGTCGCTGTCGGATAACCTCAAGCCCTGGGCGGTGATCGTCAAGCGCCTGGAGCTGGCGGCGGAGGCCGACTTGGCGCTGGCCTTCTACAACCCGATTTCCCGTGCGCGCCCCTGGCAACTCGGCGAGGCGCTGGAAGTGGTGCGCCGCTACCGTGCCCCCGAGACGCCCGTGACCCTTGGCCGCGACGTCGGCCGCCCGGCCCAGCGCCTGATCATCACTACGCTGGGCGAGCTGACCGTGGACCAGGTCGACTCGCGCACCATGGTGCTGGTGGGCTCGTCGGTCACCTGCCGCTTCCCGCGGGCCGACGGCAGCCAGTGGGTGTATACCCCGCGCTGGTACCCGCACAAGCCGGCAATCCTTGGCTGAAGGGGAAATGCTCACGGATTGAGCGCCCTTGGCCCGCTCTATACCTTGAGGTGGTCGCGTTGGAATGTGCGACGGATTACCCCCCTCACCTCAAGGATATGAACATCATGGACATTCAGGAACGCGTACAACTGCTGGCCACCCTCGACGTCATCACGCCCGCCGCCATGCCGATGGGCCGTAGTGTCGGCATAGTGCCGCCGCAACCGATTCAGGCTGTTCGCGAGTCCGCCCTGATCGTCGGCTCGGCGATGCATGGTTGCATCGACGGGCTGACCCTCGAGAACAAGTACGCCGTGGTCAATTCCCAACTGTTGGCTGAGCGCGCCGCCAGCGCCAAGTTCGACAACGAGACGCAGCCCAAGGAATGGTTCAAGCGCTACCTGGAAGTGCTGCGTATCTGCGGCTGGACCACCCAGGGCAGTGAGTTCACCACCTACAAGGCCTCCGAGCGCACTGAAACCGTAGAGCAGGTCACTGTGTCGATCATCCAGTCCTTGGGTGGTATCAACTGCATGGCCTACCGCCGCGTGATCGCCAACTCGTTCGCCAAGTTGCGCACCAACACCGCCGTCAGCACCCGCTTCCACCAGAAGAGCACCGAGACGGGCTCGGCCAAGTTCCGCATCCTGCCCTGCATGCAGACCAAGGACGAGCACGTGGCCATGGTGTTGACCTCCATGCAGTCGGCCAGCAAAACGACCGCTACAGAGGCCAAGGTTCCGGGCCGTTTCTGGGAGGTCAATGTCGAGCAGACCGACATCCGCTATGCGGCTGCCGAGTGCCTGCTGAACATGCACGTCTACAACGGCGCCAAGGCGCAGATCGAGAAAAAACTGGCCGGCAATACGGCCAGCCTGATTGACGAACTCGATCTGGGTTGATGGGCCGATGCGGCTCGACCTTGTTCGAGCCGCAGTTTCTATTGCGCGAACGACAGGGCAAACACCATGTGGTCCGAAAGCCTGAATGCCGAAGTGATCGCTTCGACCATCCTCCTGACTACCCCGCAGTGGCGTGCCAATCCATTGTTCGACCCCCGTCCAGGGCTGCTGGCCGCGCAGGTCAGCGCCGAGAGGCACTGGCGTTTGAGCCACGACCCGCGCGCCTGGCAGCGCGAATACGAGCGTGTGCTGACCCTGCTGGGGTGGCGGCATACATTGCAAGCGCAGAGCAAACCCGTGCGCCCAAGCCGTTCGGCTGGATCGCTGCACGAGTACCTCGCCCGCGGCCTGACCTCACTGTGCAACCAGCAGTGGGCACCTGACGTGGCCCGCACCCTGGAAGCGATCGCCGCCTGTGCGCAGCAGTCGGCGGCACTGGACATTCTCGTTCGCCATGGCTGGCAGTTGGGGCAGTTGAACCTGCAGGTCGCCCTGCTTGAGGCCGATGGCACGCTGCGGACCTTCGGGCTGAGCGATTCGTCTGGCATCGGCGGCCCACTGCAGGGCTTGAACCAGCGCTTGCCGACTTCCGCCCGCGACCTGCGTATGCGCAGTAGCGTGGCGAGCCTCAACACCGTGCTCCATGCCCAGGTTCTGGATGGCCTGAGGGCCAAGCTCGGTGACAGATCGAATAGCGCCATGGCGCCCTTCACAATCTCGCTCGGGAGCGATACCAAGCTCCAGTAGTTTTTACGCGCCCACGATGGGATGCGTTTTTTCATAAAGGAATATTCCATGCAATTCGAACACATTTCGCCAGCGCAAATCCAAAGCCGCTTGGCAGATATCGCCGCCTACGAACTGCCTGAAGCCGCAGGCCCGGTCATCCAGCCAGTAGCGCTGCCCCGCGGTCGCACTCTCGGCGCTCCCGTCGGCACCCCCGATGCATCGGTGGTGGATGCCGGGGTGATCGCCTTTGTGAGCGGCATGTCCGAGCAGAACAAGGAAGACGTACGCAACAGCTATCAGTACGCAAGCCTGGTCGCCAGCAAAAAGTACCCAGCCCGCAAGGACGGTGAAAAGTGGAATGACCTGTTCGTCGAAGTCATGTCCAAGATCGGCTGGGTGTTCATCGATCGCCGCTATGACCAGTACAATTCGAGTAACTTCGGCTTGACCATGGACAAGGCCGGGCTGCAGATCATCGCGTCCGTCGTGGCCTCCGCCGCCCTGCCGGCGACCATCGGGCCCAACTTGCTCAAAGCCTGTGGCGCGGCGCTCGACGTGTTGAAGGCAAGCGACAACCAGAAACCGCTCGACCTGCTGCAAGTCAACGCCACCGATAAAGACGGTGGCCGGTTCTGCATGGCCGGATGTGCCGAGGACGAAGACAAGGAAGTGATCATGGCCTTCGGCGCCGTGCATTACCTGGCCCCAGAGAGAAAGGGCAACATCCTGTTCCTCAACTGGGATCGAACCGTGACCAGCATGTACAGCGCCAAGGCGCGCATTGCCTTGAACCCGAGTGTCTACGAGATGGCGCGTCCACTGATCAAGAAGGCATTGGGCCAAAACGTCGAAACGGCGATTTCCCATTACGAGATCTGACAGTGCCCTGCCATGCGCGGGAGCATCCGCGCCTGGCCCGGCTTCAAGGAGCAAACCATGCAGAATGGGCACTATGGGGGCGCGGTGAACGCAGGCTGTCTGCTGTGGATGCCAAAGCTCGATACACTGGAATATCGCGATACCATGGCGTCGCTGCTCTATATGCAGCTGGCGGCCACCAAGAAACACTCCCCTTTCCAGCACCCCCACGAATGGCACCAGGTGTTCAGTGGTGGGCTCCAGCAGTTTGGGTGGGCGCCTTTGAGCCACGGCTATCGCGAGCATGCCGCCAAGGGCGATTTCACCCTTGGCCAACTGGCCGCCGCAGAGTGGGGCATGCCCCGCACTCAGGCCCAGCAGGCTGCGTGGGACATGCTGTACACGCAAATGGCCCAGCGCTTGGCGGATGACCCGGTACTGACGCTGCTGCAGGGCCACATGGCCGGTACCTTGAGCACCGATACGGCCAACGGGCCGCTGGAGCCTGCCGCTACTGAATCCCGCTGTCCCTCCCCAGGCGCCGATAACCTGGCGATGGCAGGGGGGCCAGAGCCCCGAGGTAAGCCCTTCCACGCACCAGCGCATACCGCAATCACGGTGCAGTTCGGTTTGTTGCTGCCTGGCCGGCGGATCCAGCTGCTGTTCCTGCACTTCGCCACGCGCGCGTTGGCGGGCGAAAACCTGTTCAGGCAGCTTTTCACTGCCAAGGAGGTGCTGGGAAATATTCAGGTGAAAAGCTTCTTCGCCGAGCTTTCCGAGCAGCAGTACGGGCAGGTTCGCCAGCGCTTCAGCAGCCTGCTGCAGCCCCACTGGGATAAACAGGTGGCCGAGCATCTGCCGCTGGGAGGCAAACCATGAACGAGCGCTTGCTACCCTCACACGATGAAACCCGCGCGATGATCGCCTCGCTGCGCCCACCGCCCAGCCTGGCTCGCCGCTCCAGCCGCGTTGCCGATGACTGGGAAGCCTCATTGCAGCGGGCTGTCGATGAGTCCGACGCGGTGGTCGTGCCCAGCAGCCTGATGTCCTTCACGCCGAAGATTGCCCGGGAGGAAAAGCACGACATCCTGCTGTGCCATCAGCTGGTGCAAATGCTGATGCAACAGGCCCGGGCACGCGAGGCGACCGATGACTGGTTCGCGTACTACAAGCGGCGGCTGCAATTTCTGGGCTGGTACGAGCTGTACCTGCCGGGCTCGGGCCCTTCGAGCAGCTACTTGCCACCCGACGACGTCAGCCCCCACACGCTACAGGCCATCGACGACATCGGTGCGCCGGGCAGTGGCTTGAATGCACCTGAACTGGAACGCCTGGAGGCCGATCCGAATGCCCGTCGGCTGCTTGAGCGCAGTTCGTTCGTGGGGGATACGGGGGTCTATCGTTTCCTGCCCAGCGTCGTCCGCAACAACGGGATGATCGAGTCGTTGCTGTACCAGCGGCACGTGAACCAGGCGGGTAAAACCACCAAGGCGCTGCTGTTCTCCAAAATCCAGGCGTCGAACTCGATAGAAGAGCGGCTGTCAGTACTGGCGTTCCGGCAGGATTACTTCGACCGGCATCGGCAGCAGACCCTCGATACCTTGCGCCAGCAGTTGGAAAACACCCTCTACCTGCTTTGACGGGTACCCGGCGCCGCGAGGCGCTGGCTGCCTTGTCAGGCCTGCCCGACCTGATTCTGCCGCTGGTCGCGCTGTTCGACCCAGTGTTCGATGACCTCGCGCAACTGGGACAGCTCGATCGGCTTGGCCATATGGCCGTCCATACCGGCCAGCCGCGCGCGTTCCTTGTGTTCACTGAGGATGTGCGCGGTCAGCGCCACGACCGGCGTGCGCACGCGCTGGTGGCCCATTTCCCAGGCCCGCAACTGCGCGGTGGCGCTGAAGCCATCGAGAATGGGCATTTCACAATCCATCAACACCAGGTCATAGCGCTGGGATTTCATCGCCTCTAGCGCTTCCTCGCCGTTGCTGGCGGTATCGGGCTGCAGGTTGAGCTTGCCGAGCATGCCGCGGATCACCTTGGTGGAGATGCTGTTGTCTTCGGCCACCAGGATGCGGAAGTTGTTCGGCACGTCGCCCTGGCTGGGTGCGGCCGCTGGCGCGGCCAGCTCGGGCGGCGGGGCGCTGTGGCGTTGGGCCAGTTCGTCGGCCAGGGTGGTCTTGAGCGTATAGCCCGCGACCGGCTTGGCCAGAATGCGCTTGATCCCGGCGTTGCGGGCAACCACTTTGCTTGGCGCATTGCTGATACCCGTGAGCATGATCACCAGGATGTCGTGGTTCAGGCTCGGGTCTTCCTTGATCTTGGCCGCCAGCTGCATGCCGGTCATGCCGGGCATGTTCTGGTCCAGCAGCACCACGTCGAAGTAATCGCGCAGGTGTGCCTTGGTGCGCAGCAGGGCCAGGGCCTCCTTGCCCGACGCCACCGCACTCACGTTCAGGCCCCAGGCGCTGCACTGCTGCACCAGCACCTTGCGGCAGGTTTCGTTGTCGTCCACCACCAGCACGCGGGCGTCCTTGAGCGGGCCGTCGAGGTCCGAGGGTGCCTGCTCCAGGCGCATCGGGTCCAGCGGTAGGGTCAGCCAGAAGGTGCTGCCTTGGGTGGTGCCGGTCTTGATACCGAAATCGCCCTGCATCAGCATGATCAACTGCCGGGCGATCACCAGCCCCAGGTGGCCGCCCAGCTGGTTGTTGGCCAGCAGGTCCTGGCTGCGCAGTTCAGTGTGCAGCAGGGCGTCGCGCTCGTTGTCGGGCAACGGCTCGCCGCTGTCCTGCACGGCGATGCGCAGGCGCGGCTGGCCGGCGCGCTGGTCCAGCGCAACCACCAGCAGCACCTCGCCTTGTTCGGTCTTGCGCAGGGCGTTGTCCAGCAGGCTCAGCAGGGCCTGGCGCAGGCGCGTGGGGTCGCCGCTGATCACCCGGGGCACTTGTGGCTGGGTGAAGCTGATGAGCTCGACGTTCTGCTGCTCGGCCTTGGCGCGGAAGATGTTGAGGCAGTCTTCCAGTAGTGCGTTGAGATCGAACTGCACGTCATCGAGCTCGATCTGTCCGGATTCGATCTTGGAGATGTCGAGAATCTCGTTGATGAGCGTGAGCAGCTCGTTACCGGCGCTGTGGATGGTCTGTACGTAGTCCCGCTGTTTCACCGACAGCGGCGTGCCCAGCAGCAGTTCGGTCATGCCCAGCACGCCATTCATGGGCGTGCGGATTTCATGGCTGAGCTTGGCGAGGAATTCCGCCTTGGCGTTGATTTCCGCCATGCTCGCGGCCAGCGCGCGGCTGGCGCTGACGCGGTCTTCGTTGATGCTGCGCAGGCGCTCGCTGAGGGCGACATTGAGAATCGTGCCCGCCAGTACGGTGAACGCCAGCAACACGAACACCAGCCATTGCGTGGGGGTGCGGGTCAGCACCAGCAAGGCCGGCAGCACCACCAGGAAGGCCAGGTTGGCGAGCATCAGGGCCAAGGTGAACAGGCGGGCGGGCTGGTAGCCCTTGTACCAGTGAAAAGCCGAGATCAGCAGCATGGTCAGGGCGCCCATGGCCACCATGGCGTAGGTCAGCAGGTTCATCGGCAAGGTGTCGACGAACAGCAACAGCAGGCCGCAGATGGCGATCACCACGATCTCGGCGTAGAGCACGCGGTTGACCGGGGGGTGGTTCAGGGGTGCGAAAAAGCGCTGGGTAAACAGCAGCCCGCAGATCACCGCCAGCAGCATGGCGACGTAGGCCGCTGGCGTCTGCGCCGGGCTCCAGGCCCGCGAAGTGGACACCAGGTTCATGAGGATCATGCAACTGAGCAATAGCAACAACTGGCACAGCCCCAGCCAGAATGACGAGCTCGAGCGGCCGTAGGCGTAGCGGATCAGGTTGTGCAGCATCAGCATGAACAAGGCGCCCAGCAGCAGCCCGAACAGCATCGGTTGGCGTTGGTCACCCGCAGCGGCCGGCGCGGCTTCCAGGGTGATGCTGGGCCTGAGCTGGTGCTCCGACATCAGGCGCACGTACACATCGAGCGGCTTCTGGCTGATCGGCAGCGCGAGCAGGCGGTCGGTGCTGGTGGGGAAGGGTTCGTCGAGGCGCAGGGTCTTGGAGGTGCTGCTCTGGCGCAGCAGGTTGTCGCCATCGAGCACGTACAGGTCCAGCTGGGCCAGGTCCGGGGCATAGATGCGCAGCAACTGTTGGTCGGGCAGGGGCGGCAACCGGTAGTGCAGCCACAGAGCCTCATCGGGAGCGGCGGCGTTGAGCTGGCGCAATTCGATGGGGCTGAATTCGTTCTGGTAGCGTTCCGAACGGACGTCGCTGAGCTGCAGATCGGCCTGGCCGTCGAGCAAAACCGACCAGCCACTGCTTTGTTCGGCCGAAGCCGACATCATGCAGAGCAGGGTCAGCAAGCTGACGATGAAGGTTATGGCGATCCTGGGCCAGCGCACGGCGAAATCCCTTCGTGAGTGAATGCCTTGCCTAACTATGCGCGGGGTCTGGAGCGTAAGGCAATAGCCCGTGGACGCTTGCCTTCGGCCCCGGCACGGCGCGGGCGCGTGCTGCACCCGAACCGCGCTGCGCGGTGAGTCTAGCCTGAAAGTCAGGCCGGGTCGTTGCCTTGCTCGCGGGCGATGGCCCGGTAGCCGATGTCGTTGCGGTAGAAGCAGCCGGTCCAGTCGATTTTCTTCGCCAGCTGGTAGGCTTGCGCCTGGGCTTGGGCAACGCTCTGGCCCAGTGCGGTGGCGCACAGAACGCGGCCGCCGGAGGTCACGACCTGGCCATCGACCAGCGCGGTACCGGCGTGGAACACCTTGCCTTCCAGGCCAGCGGCCGCTTCCAGGCCGCCGATCACGGCGCCCTTGGCGTAGTCGCCCGGGTAGCCGCCAGCGGCCAACACCACGCCCAGGCTCGGGCGCGGGTCCCACTGGGCCTCGACCTTGTCCAGGGCCTGGGCCAGCGCCGCTTCCACCAGCAATACCAGGCTGGACTGCAGGCGCAGCATCACCGGCTGGGTTTCAGGGTCGCCGAAACGGCAGTTGAATTCGATCACCTTGGGGTTGCCGGCCTTGTCGATCATCAGGCCCGCGTACAGGAAGCCGGTGTAGACGTTGCCTTCGGCGGCCATGCCATTGACGGTGGGCCAGATCACCAGGTCCATGACCCGCTGGTGCACCTGGGCGGTGACCACCGGGGCAGGGGAGTAGGCACCCATGCCGCCGGTGTTCGGGCCGCTGTCGCCGTCGCCGACGCGCTTGTGGTCCTGGCTGGTGGCCATGGGCAGCACGTTCTTGCCATCGACCATGACGATGAAGC